>Ga0209013_10001435_pt1 | contig 21995 bp, 17 predicted proteins | sample Cruoilmetagenom2_FD_187291 | JGI IMG/M metagenome (GOLD analysis project Ga0209013, IMG submission 187291) | Oil polluted marine microbial communities from Coal Oil Point, Santa Barbara, California, USA - Sample 2 (SPAdes) (version 2) | ecosystem: Environmental > Aquatic > Marine > Oil seeps ... | reverse complement strand
AGCATCGAGCATCGAGCATCGAGCATCGAGCATCGAGCATCGAGCATCGAGCATCGAGCATCGAGCATCGAGCATCCCTCCTGCTACACTATCCACGATGACGATTGAGGCCTTCGATCTCGCTCCCGGCATCCGCATCGGCGGCGGTTTGCGGCCGGTATACTTGGCCGGGCCGTGCGTCATCGAGTCGCGGGACTTCGTGGTCGAGGTTGCCGGGAGGGTCCGGGAGATCGCGGGGCGCCACGGGGTGCCGCTGCTCTTCAAGGCCTCCTTCGACAAGGCCAATCGATCCTCTGAGAGCGGTTTTCGTGGCCCCGGTGAGGATGAAGGCCTGGATGCGCTGGCCGAGGTCAAGCGGGTCACCGGTCTGCCGGTGATCACCGATGTCCACCACCCCGAGCAGGCGGCCCGTGCGGCAAAAATCGCCGATGTCCTCCAGGTGCCGGCCTTCCTCTGCCGCCAGACCGATCTCCTTCACGCCTGCGGCGAAACGGGGTTGCCGGTCAACGTCAAGAAGGGCCAGTTCCTCGCCCCCGAGGACATGGCAAACGTGGTCGAGAAGGTAGCGGCGACCGGCAATGACCGCATCGTGCTCACCGAGCGCGGGTCGAGCTTCGGCTACCACAACCTCGTGGTCGACATGCGCGGGCTGCCGGTCATGCGCCGCTTCGCGCCGGTAGTCTTTGATTGTACCCACTCGCTACAGCTCCCCGGCGGGCTCGGTCATGCAACCGGCGGCGCGCGCGAGTTCCACCCGTATCTGGCGCGGGCGGCGGCCGGCGCCGGCGTCGATGGCTTCTTCATCGAGGTTCACCCGGATCCCCCGGCGGCGCTGTCTGATGCCACCACCCAGCTCTCCTTCGCCGAGTTCGACCGTCTGCTTTCCCAGCTCGAGGCGATCTCGGAAGCAGCACGCGAGATGGCGCCGTGAGCCGCGATGTCGCACGCCGGGTTCTCGAGGCCGAGGCTGATGCCATCCGCAACCTGATGGAGACTCTGGGAGACGGCTTCGACCGAGCGGTGGAACTGGTCTGCGGTTGCAATGGTCGGGTGGTCCTGACCGGGATGGGCAAGTCGGGGATCATCTGCCGCAAGATCGCCGCCACCATGAGATCGACCGGGACGCCGGCCATCTTCATGCACCCGGCAGAGGCGATCCACGGCGACCTCGGGATGGTGACCGAGGATGATCTCGTGCTCGCGGTGTCGCAGTCGGGCACCACCGAGGAGATCCTCGAACTGCTCGCGATGCTGCGACGATTGGGCGTGACCCTCATCGCGATGACCTCCAACCCGGACTCGCCGCTGGCCGAGGCCGCCGATCTCCACCTCGACCTTGGGGTGCGCCGTGAGGCCTGCCCGATGAATCTGGCGCCGACCGCTTCGACAACCGCCAGCCTCGCCCTCGGCGATGCCCTGGCGGTGGCGGTGTCGGTGAAAAAGGGCTTTCGCGAGGAAGATTTCGCGCGCCTCCACCCGGGCGGCAAGCTCGGCAAGCGCTTTCTCAAGGTGTCGGATCTCATGCACGCCGGCGACGAGGTGCCCAGTGTGGCCGAGGATACGGAGATGAAGGACGTGATCTATGAGATGAGCCGCAAGGCCCTTGGCATGACAACCGTCCAGGATGGCGACGGCCGTCTGCTCGGATTGATCACCGACGGCGATCTTCGGCGGCTGATGGAGCGCGACCCGGACCCGCTGGCGCATACCGCCGTCGAGGTCATGCACGAGGGCGGAGTGTGCATCGGCCCTGGCGAGTTGGCGACCGCGGCGCTCAAGCTGCTCGAGGAAAAGCGAATCACCTCGCTGATGGTGTGTGATGGCGAAGCGCCCCTCGTGGGCGTCCTCCATCTGCACGATTTGTGGGGCGTGGGACTTTTTTGAATTCTAAATTCTGAATTCTGAATTTTTCTGCTAGGCTCATTCGCCTGCCCGCGACTTGGGGGCTGGGTGAAAATCCGAAATCCGAAATCCGAAATTCATTTCTGGAAAATCTATGAGACTGACAATTTTGACGACCGGTGGCACGATCGACAAGACCTACGACGAGGTCCAGGGCAGCCTGAGCAATCGGCGTACCGTGCTCGACGTGATCCTCGGCTCTCTGCGGCTGCCCGATCTCTTTATCCGCCACGTCGAGGTCATGCACAAGGACTCGCTCGACATGACCGACGAGGATCGCGAGATCATTGCCAAGGCGGTTCGTGATGCCGCGCCCACCTCCGACGCCATCGTCATCCTCCACGGTACCGACACGCTCTCCAAGACGGGCGAACACCTGTGCCGCGAGTGCGAGGGTCTCGAGATTCCGGTCATTCTCACCGGCGCCATGAGGCCCTATGAGTTCCGCGATACGGACGCCATGCAGAACGTCACCGAGGCCCTGCTCGCCGCAAGGACGTTGGATGACGGCGTCCACGTCGCCATACACAACCGGGTGCTGAGTTTTCCGGGAGTCATCAAGGACCGGCAGGCACGAACCTTCGTGCGGAACGACTGACGCCGTCCGGAATTCTCAATTTTCAATTCTCAATTCGGATCCGCCGTACTGGAACGCCAGGAGGGCGGCAGGAGGGAATTCAAAATTGAGAATTCAAAACTGAGAATTTGACCTCAGGTTCCAATCCGCGTCACTGTGACGAGCGGCCCGTCGACGTTTGCATCATCGGAAAGATCCACCTCGCCCTCGATGCACCACAAGTTCTCGTCGTCCGGGTCGAGGAGAATCTGCACCACGCGCCACCGGTTGTCGCCGGCTGGGGTGATCTGGGTGTGCTCGGCGAGACGGGCGCTGTGGTCGAATCGGAGCGCGTCGAACTCGGCGAAAAACGGTTCCATGGCTGAGGAGAAGTCGTCCGGCTCGACCACCACCGACGGGTCATCTGCGGAATGATGGACGAAGGCCGACGCCTCCTCCCAATCCTTGCGCGCGAGAGCCGCCACGAGCTGGTGGAGCTCGGCTCGCAGGCGGGAGGCCAGGATCTTGGGATCGCCGCGCAGCTCCTCGGTCGCGAGTAGGCGGTGGGCGGTCTTGGTGTCGGCTTGAACCTCGAGCAGCAGCTCGGGGTGGCGCAGCGACTCCCACTCCTCGATGAGTGAGGTGTCGACGCGCTCGAGGGTGGCCCGGAGAAAGGCGATGATGTCGTTCACTCCCTCGGTCTTGGCCTGGTCCGGGACATTCTGGTCGAGGGTCTTGTAAACCTGGGAGAGATAGCGAAGCAGCACGCCCTCGGAGCGCTGGAGACCATAACGCCGGATGTATTCGGTGAATCCCAGGTAGTCCTCGACCATCTCCCGCGCCACCGATTTGGGCCGGACGGCGTCGCCGCCGACCCAGGGATGGTCGCGGCGAAAGTGGTCGAAAGCGCCGTGGATGTAGTCGGCGATCGGCTGTGGATGGGTCACCTCGTCGAGGCGGTTCATCCTCTCGTCGTACGAAACCCCTTCGGCCTTGAGGCGGTTGATGAGTTCGGTCTTGAGGCGGTCCACCTGGCGGCGAATGATGACCACCGGGTCCTCGAGCACGGCTTCGACAAGACTTAGGAAATCGAGCGCGTGCTCGGGATTCTCTGGATCGAGCCCGTCGATGGCGCCGATGAGAAAGAGCGACAAATTATGGAAGAGCGAGAAATCCACCTGCAGGTCCTCGTCGACGGTGACCCACAAGTAGCTGCCGGCGGTGTCTCGCTCCATGCGAACGATGCCGGCCCGGTGGAGCGAGTGCACGAGCTGAGCGGCGCGCTGGAGGTGGCGTTGCTTGGCGTCGTTGTCGTCGTGACAGCCGGCGATCAGCCGGCGGACCGAAGCGAAGTTGCCACTCGAAGGATCATTGATCGCGGCGTCACGCTGCAGCAGATCGACCAGCATCCCCGGTGTGATCCAGAAGCGCGACATGAGCTTCTCGGGCGGGTTCGCCACGAGGTTTTTGAAGGTCTCCTCCGACCACGAGACCTCGCCGGGTCGGGTCTTTTTCGGCCCTTTCTTTTGGCGTTTCTTGGGGTTGGCGGCCGCCTTGCGCTGCTCCTTCAATCGCTCGATGGTCTCTTCGGGGGCTTGGCTGATCACGAAGCCTTCGTCGTCGAAGCCCTTGCGCCCGGCGCGACCGGCGATCTGTTTGAAGTCGCGCACCCTGAGGCGGGTGACCTTACGGCCGTCGAACTTGGCGAGCTTTGTGAAGAGCACGGTGCGCAGCGGGATGTTGATACCGACGCCGAGGGTGTCGGTGCCGGAGATGACCTTGAGCAGGCCCTGTTGGGCGAGCTGCTCCACCTGCAGCCGGTACTTGGGGAGCAACCCGGCGTGGTGGACGCCGATGCCAAAGCCGAGGAAGCGCTTGAACTCCTTGCCGTAGGGGGTGTCGAAGCGGGTGTCGCCGACGGCGGCGCGGATGGCAGCCTTCTCGTCCTTGGTCGTCAGCCTCATGCTGGTCAGCTTCTGTGCCATCTCGGCGCAATCACGCTGGGTGAAGTTGACCAGATAGATCGGCGCTTTGCCGGCTTCCATGAGCTCCTCGACGGTCTCGTGGAGAGGTGTTTCGCGATAGGTGAAGTGGAGCGGGACGGGACGCTCGTCGGAATGAACCAGCGCCGCGGCGCAACCGCTCTGATCCTCCATGTGCTCGATAATCGCGCTCATGTCGCCGAGGGTGGCGGACATGAGCAGAAACCGGGTGTGGGGGAGGGTGATCAGCGGCACCTGCCATGCCCAGCCGCGGTCGCGATCGGCATAGTAGTGGAACTCGTCCATCACGACATAGGGCGCGTCGAGATCCTCGCCCTTGCGCAACGCGAGGTTGGCGAGCACCTCGGCGGTGCAGCAGATCACCGACGCATCGGGGTTGATGCTGGCGTCGCCGGTCAGCATGCCCACGTTGTCGGCGCCGAGCTCGGAACACAGGGCAAAGAACTTCTCGCTCGCCAGGGCCTTGATGGGGGAGGTGTAGAAGCTCCGTCTTCCCTCACACAGACCACGGAAATGGAGACCGAGGGCGACGAGGGATTTTCCCGATCCGGTGGGGGTGTCGAGGATGACGTGGCGATCGGCCATCAGCTCGAGCAGCGCCTCCTCCTGGGCGGGGTAGAGCTCGAAACCGGCATCCGCCGCCCACTCCAAAAAGAGGTCGAGGATCCGGTCGGCGTCGTCGACGCCGCCGGGGGGGACGCGCGAGCCCAGGTTGGCAACTGCTTCCGGCATCCGTTAGGAAATCATCCCCGAGAGGCGGGAATCGACGATCTGCCGCGCCTCCGCGACGATGGTGTCGATGAGCTCGCGAACGGTTGGGACGTCGTGGACCAGACCGACCGACTGGCCGGCCGCCATCAGCCCGACATTGGTCTCGCCGTCGGCGAGCACCCGGAGGCCGTTCTTGCCGGTCACCAGCGGCGCCAGCTCGGCGATGTCGGCGCCCTGAGCTTCCATCTCGACGACCTTCTCGGCGACCTCGTTGCGGAGGACCCGCTCGGTGTTGCGAAGCGACCGCATCACGTACATGGTGTCGGTCTCGGAAGCGTCGACCAGCCACTGCTTGACGTTGTCATGGGCGGGCGCCTCTCGGGTCGCGACGAATCGGGTCCCCATGTTCATCCCATCGGCGCCGAGGGCGAGCGCGGCGACCAGCCCGCGGGCATCGGCAAAACCACCGGAGGCGATGACCGGGATCGAGATCGCATCGACCGTGACGGGAATCAGAACCAGTGAGGTGATGTCCTCCTCGCCCGGATGGCCGGCGCACTCGCAGCCGTCGATGGAAACGTAGTCGCAGCCGATCGCCTCCGCCTTCTTGGCGAAGCGCACCGAGGTGCATTTGTGGATGACCTTGGCCCCGCCCGATTTGATGTGGTCGATGTGGGGCTCGGGGTTACGGCCGGCGGTCTCGACGATACCGATGCCTTCGTCGACGATAACGTCGATGAGGCTGCCGTAGTCCTTTGGAATCAGGGTCGGAAGAAAGGTCAGATTGACACCGAATGGACGGTCGGTGAGCGTGCGGGTTCGCGCGATGGCGTCGGCGAGTCCCTCTGCGGTCTCGAAGGTGAGGGCGGTCAGGATCCCCAGCCCCCCGGCCTCCGACACCGCCGCCACCAGTTCGGGCTGCGAGACCCACATCATCCCGCCCTGGATGATCGGATGCTCAATCCCGAAATCCTCGGTCACCCGCGTCTTAAATACCTGCGTCATGGATCCTCCTCGGCGCCTCAATATCGTTCAGGATAAAAGGTACCACGATAGGGTTCACGAACAAGATCGCCATCTGGGTAGAATTTGGAATTCGGAATTCGGAATTTGGAATTCGGAATTCGGAATGCCGCTCACTCGCCCTGGAGAGGATTCAAGTGGAGGAGGGTGGGCGGGAATTAAGAATTGAGAATTGAGAATTGAGAATTGGGCCGGAGGGAGGGCGGTAACTCAAAACTAAAAACTAAAAACTCACCTCAAATAGTACTGTTGAAGCATGTCCAGTAGCACAGCCTCCCGCTCGTCGGGCTGGATCGAGTCGTCCTCCTCGATCTGGGCGCGGAAGCCGGCGATGATCCTCGGGTCGACCATCTGCAGCACGTCTTCGGGCCGGGCGACGCCTCCCTGACGGCGAAGGGCGGTCGCTGTGCTTGACGACAGCCCGTCTGCATTGACAAACCACGCGCGCTCGACCCTTCCGGGCTCGATGCTGGCCCCGTTCAGATTCGCACCCGTGAAAATGACATCGTTCATGCTCTCCACGCGCCCGAAGTCGGAGCCCACCGCCGAGGCGAGAGTGAAATCCGCACGGTCGAATCGAGCATCCGGAAAGCTCGAGTCGAAGAGGTTGGCCTGGGCGAGCTCGGCATCGGTGAAGTCGGCGAGCCGGAGACCGTCGAGACGGGTCAGCGACACGTCGACCATGACCGCCTTGGTGAAGTCGGGCGCCTCGCCGTGGATCCCGGTGAGGATGGCGCTCGAGAGGATCGCTTTGTTGAACGAAGCCCTCGTGACGTCGGCATCGGTGAGATTGGCTCTCGGCATCTCGGCCAGCAAAAACTTTGCGTCTTCCAGGTTGCAGTTTGAAAAGTTTGTTCCGGTCAGCTCGGTGCCCGAAAAATTTGCCGACCGCAGATCAAGGCCCGAAAGATCCCTTTGCGAAAGGTTATAGGTCAGGAAATCTGAGCTTTGTCGAAGCGTGTTGAACTTGGTGACGTCCTCGTTCCTGAGAAGGGTCATTGCATATGCCATGTGGTGGGCATAGAGCTGCGGCATGTACTGGAGGGCCAGATAGCGGCTCAGCTCGAGAGGGGCGCCGTCTTTCATCGCTGACATGGCGGTGGCAAGCTCGTCTTCCATGATGGTCGCCACCTCTTCGAGGCGGCGGTCGTGGAGACTTCGTTTGAGGTGGGAGACGCGGAGGAACCCATGGATCTCGTTGTAGGCCATCGACCCGACGACGGTCACGGCGACGCCAAGCATGAACCCGAAGATGATCCCTTCCCACCGCGAGAATCGTTGACTGACGTTCATTACCGCCCCCTCAGATCGATGGTAGCAGGATAAAAAACCGGGCCTGGCGGCCCGGAGAGATCAGGGAAATTGTACTGGTCACGGGAAGCCGGAGCTCCCAGCAACGTTGGAAAATGAAAACCGTCACAGCACGGAGCGAACGCTGTTGCGAAGGCTCTGCGCCGACGGAACCGGGTGAGCCTATCGCGGATGGAACCGCAAATCAACCCTGCGGTCGCGGATCAGGGTCGTCCATGGGCTTGGAGATGCTGCTCGAGGTATGCGAAGTCCGGTGTCAGGCGTCCGCGGTGGACGATGACGGCGCCCAGCAGCTCGGGCGGCAGATCGAGATCCCCGAACTCGACGCTGTAGTCAGCTCGCGCAAGTGCGGGAATGAAGTGGGCAAGCGTTTCCGAGAACTCCTCTGACGCCTCGCGCGGCAGCTCGGCCGGTAGGATGTCGACGGCCAGCACGACCGGACCGTTGCCCTCGACGCCGGACTCGATGGTCTCGGTCTGCGGCTCATACACGTAGACCGGGTCGGAGAGCTCGGTGCACTTGAGGGTGCATTCGACGGCGCCCTCGACATCGCACCCCAAATCGCCGATCACCTTGAGCCGCGGTTGAGAACCGGCGGTGAACAGGGTGCGGAGTTGGTCTTTGGTCACCAGGCGTGGGTAGCGTTCGTCCCAGTAGGTGCAATTCATGAGTACGGTCAGGTGGGGGAGATACTGCTCGAAGGATGGCATGTATCCATCGGGGTGGTCGTAGTAATCCTGGAGGTCAAAGGCGCCGCCTGCGGTTCTCGGTTTGACGAGGTGCTCTTCACGGAACGTAGTCTGGTAGATGCAGCGTCGTGACGGATCGGTCAGCGTCGATCCGAGATCGGCCGGGGCGATTTCACGGGTCGGCAGCTCGGCCAGGATCTCGCGTACCCCGCTCGCCACATTTCCGTAGCCGGCGACGCCAAAGGTCATGGGAAGCAGATCTGCCAGCAGACCCTCCGAGGCGATCCGCTCGCCGACGGCGCGAACGGCGTGCTTGGCCTCGTGCAGGCTTTCGTACGCGTGGGCTGGTTCGATGTCGGTCAGAGGGGTCGTGAACCCTTCGGATTCGAGGCGACGGCCGAGCGCCCATAAGGTGTCGATCATCCCGGCGAGGCCCGCGAAACGGCCGAAGAAAATGAGTCGTCGGCCGGTTTCGTCGCAGATCTTTTCATAATCGATGAGGGTGCAGCCGAGATCGAGCATCTGCTGCAGCATCGGCATGTTGTGGGGCTGGCCCTTGATGACGTGCGAGAAGAAGACGTAGGCCATGCCGGGCAGAAAGAGCTCCGGGGGGATCTCCTTGACCCCGACGACGACCGCCGCGTCGGATATGTTCTCGGACATCGTGGCACCGGCACGGACATACTCCTTATCGTGAAATACCCGCCGCGAGGACGGTTGCACCAGGATTTCGAGATTGGATTGTGTCACCAGTTTTCGCGCGAGATCGGGCGTTACCGGCGTTCGCCTCTCCCACGGACTCTTGGTTTCCCGCCGCACCGCAACGCGTCCCGCCATTCGACACCTCCGGCCGGAGGGTACCTCTGAACGGGATGTGGGACAAGGTGTGCTGTGCCACCGGCCACTCGACAATCCAACGCTGAGCGAGTAGGGTGCTACCCATGAAGAAGATACTCCTCATGATGGTCTGTTTGGGATTGCTCGCGGGCTGCAAGTCGTCGGTTGTGACTCCGGATGGAACCGATGTCTCCTACCGAAAGGGCGAAGGGGTCATGCGAGCGGCGCTGACAGGGACGATGCCCGAGGTAACCACCGCTACCCTTGCCACTCTCGAAGACCTCGAGCTGGTCGGCATTGACAGCACCGTCGATAAACTCCAGGGAAAGATCACGGCGCGGATGGCGGTCGGCACGAAGGTCACGATCAATCTCAAGGGCGCAGGTAGCGACAGCACCTCCATCAAGATCAAGGTCGGCACGCTCGGCGACCGGTCGATCTCGATGCAGATACTCCGCAATATCGAAAAAAGACTCAAAAAGTAACGGATTTCGAATTTCGGATTTCGAATTTCGGATTTACATCACGATCGCTCCGGTTCGTCGGAACGCGGGTTGGGCGGGGGAAAAATTCGAAATAGAAAACCCCCGGCACGAGGCTCGGGGGTTCTCGATCATTTCGGTTGGGCGTTACGCCATATCGAGCGTGTAGGCGAAGCCCATGCCGCCGCCGATGCACATCGTGACCATACCGCGCTTGGCGTTTCGACGCTGCAGCTCACCTAGGATCTTGACGGTCAGGATGGCGCCGGTTGCCCCGAGGGGATGGCCGGTGGCGATCGCGCCGCCGTTGACGTTGGTCTTGTCGGGATCGAGCCCGAGCTCGTTGACGCAGTAGACCGACTGACTGGCAAAGGCCTCGTTGATCTCGATGAGGTCGATGTCGTCGAGCGTCAGTCCGGCGCGATCGAGGAGCTTGGGCACCGCGACGGCGGGACCGATCCCCATGACGTCCGGATCGACGCCGGCCACCGCCCAGTGGCGGACGAACGCTATGGGCGCGAGCCCCATGTCCTGGGCGGTGTCGTCGCCCATGATCACCACCGCACCTGCGCCGTCGTTGATTTGCGAGGCATTCCCGGCGGTGACGGTTCCCATCGGGTCGAAGACCGGCTTGAGTCTGGCCAAGCTCTCGACGGTCGAGTCGGCCCGCGGGCCCTCGTCGGTGTCGAAGACGAACTCGCGCCAGCTCCCGTTCTCGCGCACGCGGACGTCGAGCGGCACGATCTCGTCGGCGAACTTGCCGGACTCGACCGCCGCCGAGGCTCTCATATTCGACCGGTAGGCAAACTCATCCTGCATCTCGCGGGTGACGCCGAAGCGCCTCGCCACCACCTCGGCCGTGGTGCCCATGGCCGCGTAGGCGTTGGGTATGGTCTCCATCAGCTCGGGATAGGCGATGAGCTTGTTGCCGCCCATGGCAACCATCGACATCGACTCGACGCCGCCGGCGATGATGATGTCGGCGTTGCCGGCGCGGATGGTGTCGGCTGCGAGGGCGATGGTCTGCGACCCCGAGCAGCAGAAACGGTTGACGGTCATCGCCGGCACCGCGGTCGGGAATCCGGCGGCGAAACCGATCAGCCGCGCCACATTCATGCCCTGCTCACCCTCCGGCATGGCGCATCCGAGGATGATGTCGTCCACCATGTTCTTTTCGAGCCCTGGTGTGCGCTCGACGAGGCCCTCGAGCATCTTTGATGCGAAGTACTCGGGCCTAGTGTCGCGCAGGCTGCCCTTCTTGGCCCGGCCAACGGCCGTGCGGGCGCGGGAAACGATGACGGCTTCACGCATCGTGCATCTCCTTTCCGATCCGCGGCTCAATTCCGCAGCGGCTTGTTGTTGACGAGCATGTACGAGATCCGATCCTGGGTCTTGGGCTCGCCGCAAAGAGAGAGGAAGGCCTCACGCTCGAGGTCGAGGATCGTCTGCTCGTCCACCGGGTCATTGATGGTGGTGTCTCCACCGGTGAGAATGCGGCCGAGGTGGCCTGCGATCTTCTGGTCGTAGGACGAGATCCAGTGGGTCAGCTTCATATTGTGGAGCATCATCTCGAGGGTTGCCAGACCCTCCCGGCCGGGGAGGTTGAGCTTCTTGGGCAGGGGTGGCGTGTAACCCTCCTCGGCCATCGCGACGGCCATGGTCCTGGCGGTCCACAACTGTCGGTCGGGATTGATCTCGACCTTGTCGGAGGGACGCAGGAACTTGCGGTCCCGGGCCTCTTCGCCCGAGGTCGCGACCTTGGCCATGCCGATGTTCTCGAATGCGATCCTGATGAAGGGGAGGTTCGACAGCACGGGGTCGTCGACACCTTCGAGCACGCGTTCGAGCATGGCCCAACAGCCACCGCCGGACGGGATCAGACCGACGCCGACCTCGACCAGACCCATATAGGTCTCGGCCGCGGCGCACACGCGGTCACCGCCCATGGTGATCTCGCTGCCGCCGCCGAAGGTGAAGCCGAATGGCGCGGTCACCACCGGTATCTGTGCCTTGAGGAGGTTCCTGGTCATGCCCTGGAAGCGGCGGATCATCTCATCGATCGCCGCCCATTGGTTGGCCTGGATGCCCTCGAGGACCATCAGGAGGTTGGCGCCGACCGAGAAGTTTTCTCCCTGGTGGTGGATCACGAGGCCGCGGAAATCGCGTTCGGCGATCTCGAGGCCCTTGGTCATGACCTCCATGATGTCGTCGTCGACCGGGTTCATTCGTGGTTGCAGGGCCGAGTGGAACTCGACGCACGCGACCCCGTCGCCGATGTCGACCAATGACGCGCTCTTGTTGGAGAGGATGACCTTCTTCTCGTCCCGTTTGATCTCGCCGAGAAGGAGGAAGGATTCGGGTCGCGGCTCGTCGAGGTAGGCCTTGGTTACCGGATCATAGTATTTGCGACCTTCGGCCGACTCGACGTAGAAAGTTACGTGACCGGCGGCCAGCATCTCGGTGACCCACGGCGCCGGCTCGACTCCCTCGGCCTGCATGCGTTCGACGACCTTTTTCAGGCCGAGAACGTCCCACGCCTCGAACGGGCCGAGCTCCCAGTTGTAGCCCCACTTCAGGGCGTTGTCGATGTCGACGATGGAATCCGAGATCTCGCCGAAGCGGGTCGAGCTGTAGGCCAGGGTATCGCGCATCAGCCGCCAGGCGAATGCGCCGCCGCGGTCGTCCGCGAAGACCAGGTCGCGGAGGCGCTGCTTGACGTCATGCGTCTTTTTGGCCTGTTTCAATGACGGGATATCGGACCGTGCCTTGGGCCGGTACTCACCGGTTTTCCAGTCGATGACGAGCTTGGTCTTGGACCCGTCATCTTCTTTTTGGATACGATAGAAACCGCCCGTGTTCCTGGTCTTGCGGCCGAGTGATCCGGCCGAGATCATGCTCTGGACAAAGCCCGGAACCTCGAAGATCTCAACCTGCTCGTCATCGGGGCAGCCCTCGGCAATAGTATTGATGACGTGGGCGAGGACGTCGAGCCCGACCAGGTCCACCGTGCCGAATGAGGCGCTGCCGGGGTGGCCCATGGCCGGACCCGTAATGGCGTCCACCTCATCGACCTGGTAGTCCATTTCCATCATCGCGTTGATCGTCGCGGCGATGCCGAAGGTGCCGATCCGATTGCCGATGAAGTTGGGTGTGTCCTTTCCGAAAACGATGCCCTTGCCGAGCCGGAAGCGGCCGAAATCGGTGAAGAACGCCAACACCTCGGGCAGGGTTTCCTCGCCGGCGACCAGCTCGAGCAGGCGCATGTAGCGGACCGGGTTGAAAAAGTGGGTGACCAGGAAGTGCTGTTTGAAATCCTCAGACCGGCCCTCGGTCATACCGGCAATGGACAGCCCCGAGGTATTCGAGGAAATGATGCTTCCCGGCCTCCTGATCTCATCGACGCGGGCGAAGACTTGCTGCTTGATATCGAGCCGCTCAACCACCACCTCGACGATCCAATCGCAGTCAGCGAGCTTGTCCCAGTCGTCCTCGAAGTTCCCGATCTCGATCAGCGGCAGGAACCGCTTGGAGTAGAGGGCGGCGGGTTTCGATTTCTTGATGCCTTCGAGCCCGGCTGTCGAGAACTTGTTGCGGAAGCGTGGGTCGTCCCTGGTGAGACCCTTCTTCTCGTCCTCTTCAGTGAGCTCGGGCGGCACGATGTCCAGCAGCAGCACCGGAATGCCGGCGTTGGCAAGATGGGCGGCAATGCCCGAACCCATCACACCGGCGCCGAGCACCGCGGCTTTACGAATTTCAGTGCCCATGAATCAACCTCCCGATTCGTCCACTCATTTTGGGTTCCACATATTGAAGCCATACCCGGGTACTCGAGCCCTGTACGGCGTGACGGTGAATGAACACTCATTCATTCTGCACAATTCGCCGCAGGATGGCAAGAAGTTTCATTAGGCAACCGGAAATTTGTCGGTTGAAGGCTGAAGTTTCCGCAGTATTTCGAATGAAATCGGCGTTTTTCAGTGGTCGATGGCGGGATTTGAAAAACGGAACGCGAGTGCCGAGGTGCGGCATCCTGCGCCGATCAAGCGTCATTGCGCTACACTAATCGGCGTATTTGAATAACGCCCAGGAGGTGTTCGATGAAAAAAACGTTGATTTCCCTGATGGTTGTGATGCTCGTTGTGCCGGTGGCGTGGACCGGGAGCCTCGCGGATGTGGCGATGGACGACCAGGTGACGGTTTCAGAATCGATCCTGCACCTGAACGGGATGGGTCTTCGCAAGAAGCTCTGGATCAAGGTCTATGTGGCCGGCCTCTATCTCGAGGAAGCCACCCACGATGCTGCCGCTGCCGTCAATGCTGCCGGCAAGAAACGCATCGTGATGCATTTCCTCACCAAAAAGGCGACCAAGAAGAAGATGGATGCCGCGTGGGTCGAGGGTTTCGAGGCCAACTCGCCGACCGAATACAAGACGCTCGAGGCTCGGGTAAAGACATTCATGGATTACTTCGGGGATATGAAGGTGGGCGACGTCATCGAATGCACGATCCTACCCGGTGAGGGAACGCAAGTGACGTTGAACGGCGACGACAAGGGGATCATCGAGGGAGACGACTTCGGGGCGGCCTTGATTCGCGTGTGGCTCGGCCCCAAACCGCCAACTGAGGAGCTCCAAAAGGGTCTCCTCGGTGTGGTGTAACCTGTCGCGCGTCTCATTGTGCTACGGTGCGACCATGTGGATGAGGATGCTCCTCCGTGCGCTTCCGATCGCCTCCATCTGTCTTCCGATTCTGACGTTCGCGCAGGGTGCGGCGCCGGAGAACGGCGCCTACAAGCTGGGCGTTGGGGACGTCATTGAGGTCGAGGCCTATCAGGCAGAAGAGATTTCCGGCAGGTTCACGGTCAATGAAGCGGGCGCCATCGCATACCCATTGGTCGGTGCGGTGGCGGTGGCGGGGAAGACGCCGGCTGAGGTCGGTGACCTCCTGGAGTCGTTGCTCGAAAAGGACTACTACGTCGACGTCCAGATCAAGGTTGACGTCGCCGTGTTCGCATCGCAGCCGGTGACCTTGCTCGGCGAGGTGCAGAACCCGGGCACCTACTATCTCGAGGGTCGGATGACCTTGACCGAGTTGTTGTCCAAGGCCGGAGGCTTGAGGCCATCCGCCGGCCCGGTGCTCGAGCTGCGGCGGACCGCGCGCGGCGACGGCGAAGGCGCCCCCGCCCCCATGGATTTTCCCACAGCCAAACTCCTCACCGGAGAGGTCGGTCGGGACGTTTTCCTTCACGCCGGCGACGTCATCTTCGTTTCGGCCAAAAAGATATTCTTCATCTCGGGCGAGGTGGCCCGTCCGGGTCAGTACGAGATTTCTCTCGGTTTAACCCTCATGCAGGCAATCTCCCAGGCGGGTGGCGTCGACAAGTTTGCATCGCAGACGATCGAGGTTCACCGTGACGAGGGTGGAGAGAAACAGATCCTCAGCTTCGATCTATCCCAGATTCGGAAGGGTCGTGCGGCCGATCCGGCGATCCTTCCAGGAGACATGATATTCGTGAAGAGGAGGTTCTTCTAGCCCGCTTTTCTCGCCGCCCCCCATTTTGCGTTTGCGCCAGCCGGCATTACCCGAGCTGGGGGGCGGAGAGAAAAGCGGGCTGTTTAAGGAAAATCTGACACCCGCCGCTTGGTTTCTTCTGCTGGTCGGAACAATTTTCCTCGGTGAGAGGGCAGACCCTTCACGGGTAACTGTCGGGGATTTCCAGTGGCGGGCGGGCAAAGCCGGGTTAGACTGGCCGGCATTACGCGGAGGTGTTCATGAGCTATGAAAATCTGCTGACCGAAAACCGCGATGGCGTCCTCTGGGTGACCGTTAATCGGCCCGACAAACTGAATGCGCTGAATCGTCAGACCTTGGCCGAACTCGACCATTTCATCACTTCGGCCGGTGAGGATGAGACGGTTGTTGCGGTGGTAGTCACGGGGGCCGGGGAGAAGGCCTTTGTCGCGGGTGCAGACATCAGCGAGCTCAACACTCTCGGACCGGAGGAAGCGAAGGCGTTCTCCCGACGCGGACAGGCGATCTTTAATCGCATCGAGGATCTCGGGAAGCCGGTGGTGGCGGCGGTCAACGGCTTCGCCCTCGGAGGAGGATGCGAGCTCGCGATGGCATGCCACCTTCGGGTCGCGGCGCGCAATGCGGTCTTTGGTCAGCCGGAGGTCAAGCTGGGACTGATCCCGGGATATGCGGGAACCCAGCGCCTGCCGCGATTGGTGGGTCAGGGGCGTGGTCTGGAAATCCTCTTGACCGGGCGCAACGTGAGCGCGGAAGAAGCGGAACGCATCGGTCTGGTCAACTCGGTATGCGAACATGATGAGCTTGTTGCGACCGTAGATGATTTGCTGGGGAGAATACTGGCAAACGGACCGCTCGCGGTGAGCCACTGCATCGAGGCGGTCAACCATGGGCTCGACCTTCCGTTCGAGGATGCATGTCGTCTCGAGGCTGCGCTCTTCGGTATCGGAGCGGCAAGCGAACAGATGACAGAAGGAACATCGGCCTTTCTCGAGAAACGCAAGCCGGTATTTCGGTCGTGAACGGCGCGGTGGAAGATGAGAAATCCTGGCGTATCAGTTTTCCTTGATCGAGATGGCAAGGCTGAGTAGTATTCTTGGAACGGGAAAATAATCCGCGATTTTGACCGGGCGCCTTGACAAGGGCGGCGAAAGGCACTGAGACGTTGGGATTTTCGGGAAGCGCAAACGGGGGCTGAGGAGGAGGTTGGTGGTCGAGAAGAAGTCGTCTTCGCGCCCAATCAAGGTTGTCGATCGCCGTAAATTCACGGCGGCGGGCGACCCGAGGGAGGATTCCGGCGAGTCTCGGCAGAGGGTCGACGAGAAGAACCCCGCCGATGACGGCGAGAAAACACCCCCAAAGGCGGCTGCACAGGCGACCGAAGAGCAGGCTCCTCCTTCATCACCACCGACCGAAATCGAGACCTCGGATCTGTTTCTCGAGCTGATCGCCATGCTGGCGCAGCAGGCGGAGTTATTGCTCGCCGGAGCGGAGGGTCTGCCGGCACGGCCCACGGAGGCCAAACGATTGATCGACTATCTTGGCGTGATCGAGGAGAAGACTCAGAGGAACCTGTCGGAAGAAGAAGCCCGAGCCCTCTCCGCGGTCGTCTTCCAACTTCGATCAGAGTTTCTGCAGAGAACATGACGATGCGACGGTTTTTGCCCGTGTTCGTCATGGCCGCGGCGGCATCGAGCCTCGCACACGCCAATCTTCTGGACACCTGGCAGGAGGTTCAGGGAAGTCTGTTGGCTGGCGACGCTTCGGCAATGGAGCGGGCCGTCGCAAAGCTCGATGAGCAGGGCGCCGAACTTGACGTTCGCCGGATGACCGACTTTGCCGGTGCGTTGGTGGTTTGGGCCGAGGCCAACCCGGGCGTCGACGGTGAGACAGCCCTTCGGTCTGCGAGGCGGTTGGATCCTGAATACCCGCCGATTTATTTTCTCGAAGCGAGGTGGGACTGGGAACGGGGGGCCTGGGCCTCGGCGGCGAGTCACTACGTCAGGGGCTGGATCTCCCTTTTGAAATACGAGCCGTCTCGTCGCGTAATTGGCGTTTGGTTGACACTCTGGGTCGTTTTCTCGTTGGTTTTCGTCCTACTTGCAATGATGGTCACGGTGATTTTCCGCCACATCCGAGCGCTGGTTTTCGATTTCCGCCAACTCGGCGGCCGATTGTTCCGTCCCGCCAACGCATGGGTGTTTGCGGTGGTTGTTCTCCTGCTGCCGTTGTTCGCGGGCCTCGGGCCGTTATGGTTGGTCGTCTATCTGTTTGCAATGTGCTGGATCTACTTGAGCCGGCGGCTGAGGATTTGGGCGGTCGCGGCGTGCGTGGTGTTGGCGTTGGTGGCGCCGACGCTTGCGTGGGTGCAGGCGGACATGCTTCAGTACTCGCCACTCACGACCCGTGTCGGCAGGGTCCTTGACGAACGCCAAGTGGATTTTTCGATTTTGCGGGAGTTCTCGAATTTCGAGGCGGAGCTCGATGGTCTTTCCTCATACCACATGATCCTGGGCGAACTTCTACGAATGCAGGGCGAACCGGTGCTCGCCAAGGTGCAGTTTCAAAAAGCGGTTCTCCTGGATCCGGATGCGGTGCGGCCGCTGATCTTCGTTGGTAATCTTGAAATGGAGGAAGGGAACACCAAGCGAGCGATCCAGCTCTTCAACCAGGCGCTCGAGAACGAGGAGAACGCATTCGCCTACACCAACCTGTCATTGGCGTTCGACCTCAACCGGCAATTTCAGGAGGGTGATGCCGCGCGCGCCAAAGCCCGCGGGATCGTGGGTCGGCGAGCGGCCGGAATCGGTCTTCGGGGGCTGGATCCACGGATTCGATACCCGCAGCTCGGCAGCGAGGATGTTGAGCGGCTATATGCGGAAATGACTCCGGATCAGAAGCTGACTGCCGGGCGGCCCCGCTTTTCGCTGCCTCCGCTCAGACAGTTGGCGTCGCCTCTCTCTCTGGTTTTCGCCATCAGCGGATTTGTGGGGCTGGCGGTTTTGCTCTATCGCGCGCGGGCCTTTCCACCGGCGCGCGAGTGCACAAAGTGCGGAAAACTGTACCGACTCGAGTCGGGTTTCGGCGAGAGCAGCGTTTACTGTTCTCAGTGCGTTTCCGTCTTCCAAAAACGGGATGTCGTTTCCATCGAACAACAGACCGCCAAGTTGGGGCAGATCAAGATCTGGGAGCGGTGGACCGCATTTGTCCGCCGGGTTGGTGGGTTTGCGGTTCCGGGAAGCAGCGATCTGTTGGACGGTAGGGTCAGGCGGGGCATGGTCGTCAGTTTCCTGGCAATCTTCTTTCTGACCGGCGCGTTGATCTGGGTGCCGATGTTCGTACCTCGAATCGAGGGGCTTGCCGCATCGCGGAACCTCGGAATCGGGCTCCTGGCGTTGTACGGATTGCTCGTCTTGCGGTCGGGCATGTCCGCGTGGAGCCGGAGGTAACGGCATGGCGCTGGAAGGCACACTCCGGGACTTCTCGTTCGCCGATATTCTGCAGCTGATTTCACTGCAGCGAAAGACCGGGGTTCTGACCCTTCGAACCGATGAGAATTTGGTGACGGTGTCATTTCAGGACGGATGCATCGTCGGCGCCTCGACCCTCAATCAGCATACAGAGGACATGATCGGGCTCATTCTGCTCAAGCGTGGCGAGGTGAGTCAAGCGGAACTCGACAGCGCGCTCCGGCGTCAGGAGGAGACGCTGCAGCGGCTCGGGCGGATACTCATCGATCACCACGTTGTACCGGTGGAGACCGTTCGCATCGCCCTCCAGCAGCAGATCCTCCAGATTGTTTACCGAGTGTTTCGGTGGTTGGATGGTGAGTACCACTTCTCGCAGGAGACCGATATCGACTACGACCGGGATCTTTTAGAGCCGATGGCGGCCAATTCCATCATCATGGAAGGCGCGCGGATGACCGACGAGTGGCCGTTCATCGACCGGCGTATTCCGGACCGGGACGTGGTATTCCGCAAGGTGGATCCGGAGCGGAAGCTCGAGGTTGTGGAGCCGGTCGGCGACTTCATCGACGATCTCGAGTTCAACTTTGGTGGCGATGAAGGCTCGGTACCCAAGGCGCTTCCGGATCATCAGGTCACCGACAACCAGATGGCGGTGTACCCGCTGATCAACGGAATCGATTCGGTGAGCGAGATTATTTTTGAGAGCACGCTGATCGAGTTCGAGACCTGCAAGGCGATCGCCGAGCTTTTCGACAGGGGGCTGATCCGGGAGGCGACCCAGGAGGAAATTGCCCGCGAGATGCGGCGTGGAATCGAATCGACCAAAGCGCCGCGGTGGAGCATTGCCTCGTTGCCGTGGCTTGCGCTGCCGTTTCTCGTACTGCTCGGCTTCTCCCTCATGATCATACCCAGGAATCCAATCAATCCGGGATTCGCTCTCCGCGAGGATTTTTGGAACCGTTATGTGCTACAGAGCCTGTCCTGGATCAGTCTCGACCGGGTGGCGTGCCAAGCTGAAACCTCATTCTATGTCAACGGCACCTATCCCGAGGATGCGGGTCAGCTCGCTGCGGCGTCCCGGGAACCCATCCCTTTGGATCCCTGGGGGCGGCCTTATCGACTGGTGACCCGTGGTGGCAAGCTCCTGGTTACCGGATCCGACGGCAGCGGACAGCCGATCCAGAGTCTGATCCTGACGCGTTATCTGGCCTGGGAAGCGGGCGGGGCAAAGGTTGCATGGTCGACCGGCCCCGGAGTCATTCTGATTCCCTGAACGAGTAGCTACGCACGGCGCCTCATCGAACTCGCAACAAAACCTCGTGAGACACGGCGAGAACCAGGTTCGCCAAAAAAAGAACTTGACAAACGACGACTCAGGTTCTATAGTTATGATCCAGATCGAAAGTTGAGGAGGAATCAAGCATGTCTAAAGTCATTGGAATTGATCTCGGCACCACCAACTCGGTGGTAGCCGCTATGGAGGGTGGGGAACCCACCGTGATTCCAAACCAGGAGGGGACCCGTACAACCCCCTCAGTTGTTGGTTTTTCAAATAGTGGGGAGCGGCTGGTCGGCCAGGTTGCCAAACGGCAGGCAGTCACCAACCCCGAGAACACCGTTTCATCCATCAAGCGTTTCATGGGTCGGCGATTCGACGAAGTCAGTGAAGAGATCAAGACGGTGCCGTTCAAGGTCGTCAAATCTGATAAGGACACCGCGCGAATCGAGGTCGAGGGCAAGCTGTACTCACCACCCGAGATCTCGGCGATGATCCTGCAAAAGCTGAAGGGGGCGGCGGAGGACTATCTCGGTGCTCCAGTCGAGCAAGCCGTGATTACGGTGCCCGCCTACTTCAACGATGCTCAGAGGCAGGCAACCAAGGACGCCGGCCAGATCGCGGGCCTCGAGGTGCTCCGTTTGGTCAACGAGCCGACAGCAGCGGCACTGGCCTACGGGCTCGAAAAGAAAGAGGACGAGACGATCGCCGTCTTTGATTTCGGCGGTGGCACCTTCGACATATCGATCCTCGAGGTGGGCTCCGGAGTCGTGGAGGTGAAATCGACCAATGGCGACACCCACCTCGGCGGAGATGACCTGGACCATGTCGTGATCGAGTGGATGGAGGAGGAGTTCAAGAAGGACCAGGGCGTCGACCTGTCGAAAGATCGGATGGCGGTCCAGCGCCTCAAGGAGGCAGCGGAGAAGGCCAAGATCGAGCTTTCCTCCACCATGGAGACCGACGTCAACCTGCCGTTCATTACGGCCGATGCCTCCGGGCCGAAGCATCTCACGCTGCGTCTGTCGCGGGCGAAGTTCGAGCAGATGATCGAGCCACTCGTGGAGCGAACCCTCGAGCCCTGTCGACAGGCGATCAAAGATGCCGGTCTCGACGCGAAGGACATCGATGAGGTCATCCTGGTTGGTGGATCGACGCGAATTCCGATGGTGCAGAAGCTGGTGACGGACTTCTTCGGCAAGGAGCCCAACAAGAGCGTCAACCCGGACGAGGTCGTCGCAATCGGCGCCGCCGTGCAGGCGGGCGTTTTGGCGGGCGACGTCAAGGACATGTTGCTCCTCGACGTGACCCCGCTCTCGCTCGGCGTCGAGACGCTGGGAGGCGTGACCGACGTCGTGATCGAGCGCAACACCACGATTCCGGTCAACAAGTCCAAGGTCTATTCAACCGCCGACGACAACCAAAACCAGGTCGAGATTCACATCCTCCAGGGGGAACGATCCATGGCGTCGGACAACCGGACGCTGGGCCGCTTCCAGCTCATCGGGATCCCACCGGCGCCGCGTGGGGTACCGCAGATCGAGGTCACCTTTGACATCGATGCCAACGGTATCCTCCACGTTTCGGCCAAGGACCGCGGCACCGGGCACGAACAGAAGATCGAGATCACGAGCTCTTCCGGTTTGTCGGACGATGAGATCGATCGGATGGTCGACGAGGCGACGTCCCATGCAGGTGAAGATGAGCAGCGGCGCCAGCAGATCGAGGTTCGGAACAAGCTCGACGGGCTTATCTATGCGACCGAAAAGCTGGTTAACGATAATAGAGAAAAGCTGCCGGAGTCGGACGCAAAATCGATCGACGACGCCTTGGTAGAGGCCAAGGGGGCTCTCGAGGAAGGCTCGGCCGAACGAATGGAGGCGGCTCATGAGAAGCTGACTCAAGCCAGCCATCAGGTGGCCGCGGTGCTCTACCAGAGTGCCTCCCCCGAGGGAGAAGGAGCTGCGGGAAGCGGACCGAAGGCCGGCGCCGGTGGCGGTGAACCATCCGCGGCTACCGATGACGATGTGATTGACGCCGAGTACGTCGATGTGGATGCCGAGGAAGAGGGCTGATGGGGTGGAAGCTGTCAGCTGTTAGCCATTAGCCCGCACTTCTCACCGGGTTTCGTAGCGAGGGCGGCGAAGGGTAGTCAGATGTTGGGATTTTCGCGAATTGGGCGACGCAGGCGTAGTCGCACTACGTT
>Ga0209013_10001434_pt1 | contig 21997 bp, 19 predicted proteins | sample Cruoilmetagenom2_FD_187291 | JGI IMG/M metagenome (GOLD analysis project Ga0209013, IMG submission 187291) | Oil polluted marine microbial communities from Coal Oil Point, Santa Barbara, California, USA - Sample 2 (SPAdes) (version 2) | ecosystem: Environmental > Aquatic > Marine > Oil seeps ... | reverse complement strand
TGGCTCGGTAGGACCACTCGATGCTCCGCAACTTGACTTTGAAGGTAAATATTCTCTTGTAAAATTTTATAAAAAGCTTTTGCAAGAGATTGCACTCAAAGAATAAAATGGCTAACATTGTTTTTTAAACGAGGGTGTTCGATAAGGAGAAAAAAATGGATAGGATAAAAAAAGTAGAGATGGCAGTAGAAAGAATACAGAATGGGTACTTTGGACACATGCGACATTGGACGAGCGATTGGACGAGCGGTGGATATACATCCGTGGCAATAAGCTCTGTCCTTAACGATGATGTTTATCACAAAACACAGGAGCGCGATTATCCGAAAAGAATACCTCATTTCTATGAGTTGCTTGAGTTGGCTCATGCTAACGGGAAAGACCTCGAGTTAATCCCCGTGGACAAAAAACTATTTGAAAAAATAGAAAAAATTGTCCCTGAAGTTGCAAAGAAACTAATGGAAGTGGTCACCTTTCTGAAACCACTCGCAGAAACAAGAAAGTAGAAATAATCTCAACCGGGCAAGGAAGATATTATTCTGACCTTGCCTATCTTTTTGAAATCATTATCAAACATAGCGATTTCAAATAGATGATAACCTTCAAAATATTTTTGGCGGATTCAGATGAGAGAAAAACTTGTAAAAAAACACTGGAATTTAATTCAGTGTTTTTTTGTGTTCCAAACAATAGCTATTTCTTATTCTGCGAGATACTCAAAAATGTTCCAATAGCATTGCTATAAGACATCATCATAAAAAAATGTTTAACATAGTCACTTTTATGTATATGCGTAAAAGTGATTATATTCTTAAAAACCTATATACCATTTTTATGCGACCGCAACAAAATGGTATTATATAGATAACTGATCCAGCATTATGCTCACTTATATGCGATCGCCCATAAGTGACAAATCTTTCTAATGGAAAATTATAATGGACATAGAGCAGTGAAACTAAATCAAATTAAAAAACTATCTTAAGTTAATGGCGAGTTTTCAACCCCCCCCTGAATGCTCGCTTACTCGCATTTAGACCCCCTTTTCCAAAGGGGGGGAAGCTCTGTAGTGTATATTCCACGACACTACTGGACATATTTTATCTTTTCCGCTAAACTTGGTAATTGATATGGCTAAGCTTGAAAAAATAATTATAAAAGGAGCGCGGGTTAATAATCTGAAAAACATCAGCGTTAATATTCCCCGCGATAAATTTGTGGTAATAACAGGACTTTCCGGTTCAGGGAAATCTTCTTTGGCTTTTGACACTATTTACGCCGAAGGCAACCGCCGCTATATAGAAGGGCTTTCTTCGTATGCCAGAAATTTTTTGAATGTTTCTTCCAAGCCGGATGTGGACAAAATTGAAAACTTAAGCCCTTCAATTTCCATTGACCAAAAAAGCGTGGCTCGCAGCTCCAGGTCAACAGTGGGAACACTCACGGAAATTTACGATTATTTAAGAATTTTATTCGCCAAAGCGGGCGAAATCCATTGTCCTAAATGCCACGCTTTAATGCAAAGAAAATCTAACAAAGAAATCTTAAATGAAATTTTGTCTCTTTCGGAAAAAAGTAAAATCGTGATTCTAGCTAGATGCAAGCAGGGAAACAAGAAATTTAATGAAACTATTCGCCAAATCCAACAGCAAGGATACGCCAGAGTAAGAATAGACGGAAAAATAATACTTGTCTCGGAAGCTCTTTTGAACGCCGATAGAAAAAAGCCGGTTAAAATCGAAATAGTTATTGACAGAATTAATTTTGACGCTAAAAAGCCTGATGAGGAAAGAATGCTAGACTCAATTGAAACAGCCATGAAAATAGGAGGCGGCTCAATGGTTATTTTAATAAATTCAGAAAAAGAAATTTATTGCAATCGCGACTTTGTGTGCGAGAAATGCGGAATCAAAATCAAGGAGATAACTCCGCGCCATTTTTCCTTTAATAATCCCGAAGGAGCCTGCTCTGCATGCCAAGGAATAGGCGTTTTAATGAGAGTAGATCCTAATTTAGTGTTGCCTAATAAAAAATTGTCTTTAGCGGAAGGAGCCATTAAACCATGGAATAGAACGGGAAGCGGGATGAACGGTAATGATTTTCTCATAAAACAGCTGGCGAGAAAATATAAATTTTCCATCAATACTCCGATTGAAAAACTTTCTTCCAGACAATTGGATTTAATTCTATACGGATCAAAAAAAGCAGATAATTTTTATTTTAAAGGAGTGGTGCCCAGCTTAGAAAAAAAGTATTTGGAGGCTAAATCTGATTATGCCAGAATGGAGATTGAAAAGTATATGGTTCCCGGAATTTGCCCTTCCTGCGGGGGAAAACGGCTAAAAAGAGAAAGCTTGTCAGTGCTGATAGACGGAAAATCTATTGATGATATGGCCAGCTTAAGCGTTTCCCAATTAAAAAATTATTTTGAAAAATTTCCTTTTGAAAATATCAAAGGAGATAAAAGAAAAATTGCCAGGGCGTTATTGGAAGAAATTAGAGAGCGCCTAATTGCTTTGAAGAATGTAGGATTGGGTTATTTGAACTTATCCAGAGGCACTAGAACAATTTCTGGCGGCGAAGCGCAAAGAATTCGTTTAGCTGTCCAAATAAAATCTCAACTGACAGGAATTATTTATGTTTTAGACGAGCCTTCCATCGGCTTGCACAGTCGGGACACGGAGAAATTGATAAAAACCATTAAATCTCTGCGCGACGCGGGAAATTCCGTGATTGTGGTGGAACATGACAGAGATTTTATAAAATCAGCTGACTGGATAATTGATATGGGTCCGGGCGCAGGAAGCGAAGGCGGAAAAATTATATTTGAAGGCGCTCCGGAAAAATTGCTTAAATCCAATGTGTCTACCGCCCAATATTTATCTGGCAGAAAGAAGATTTTTGAAAGAGCTAAATCGCGGCAAGGAAATGGAAAATTTTTAGAAATCATAAAAGCCTCTGAATATAATTTAAAAAATATTGATGTAAAAATTCCTTTAGGAAGACTTGTCGCCGTGTGCGGAGTTTCCGGATCAGGCAAATCAACTTTAGTCTGCGATATTCTGGCTAAATCGCTTTCAAAACATTTTTACAGATCCAAAAATTTTCCGGGAAAGCATAAGACTATCAAAGGCTTAAGGAATATTGGCAAAGTTATTGATATCAATCAAAATCCCATTGGACGGACATCTCGATCTAACGCGGCTACTTATACGGGAGTATTTTCCCATATCAGAGAAATTTTCGCGCAAACCGAAGAAGCTAAAAACCATGGATATACCGCCAGCCGATTCAGCTTTAATATGAAAGGAGGAAGATGCGAAGTCTGCCAAGGGGAAGGAACGCGCAAGATAGAAATGCGTTTGTTGCCGGATATGTTCGTGAAATGCGAGGCTTGCGAGGGGGCCAGATACAACAGAAAAACCTTGGAGATTGAATACCAAGGAATGAATATTGCCCATGTTTTGAATATGAATATGAGTTACGCCCTTAAATTTTTCAAGCGGCATCCTTTGATTTGCGAAAAACTGAAAACTATAGAAAAGGTAGGATTAGGTTATCTTAAATTAGGACAGAGCGCCACCAATCTTTCCGGCGGAGAAGCTCAGAGAATAAAATTGGCGGCGGAATTGGCGCGCAAATCAGCGGGCAAGACACTCTATGTTTTGGATGAGCCAAGCATTGGTTTGCATTTTGAAGACATAAAAAAACTGCTGAAAGTTCTGGACGCTTTAGTGAAAAAAGGCAATACTGTTTTAATGGTGGAGCACAATGCGGACATAATAAAAAGCGCTGATTGGGTGATTGAGCTGGGTCCGGAGGGAGGAGCGAAAGGCGGAGAAATTATTTTTGAGGGCGCGCCGGATAAATTAAAAAAATGCAAGAGGAGCTGGACGGCGAAATACTTGTAACTTATAACTCAAGAAACCCCCTTTGTCCTTCGGATATCTCCCTTAGTAAGGGGGGAGAGGAATTCTAATTACTAACTACTGATAAACTTTGTATGTATGCCCAATCTCACTAAAAATATTCTGGCCACTGTCTGTTATTATAATATTTTAGATTACCCTTTAACTTCTTTTGAAATTTGGAAATATTTAATGAAATCCGGCGAACAGGATGAAGGCGATCATAAGCGCAGTTTAGCGGATGTTTTGGAAAAATTGGAAAACGGCGCTCTGGCGAATTTCATTGAAGAATTTCAAGGATTTTATTTTTTAAAAGGAAAGCAAGAATTAGTTGAAAAGCGTATTGCGCGCGGAAAAATTTCAGTTATGAAAATAAAAAAATTGCGGCGAGTTATTTGGATTTTAAGATTTGTTCCTTTTGTTCGCATGATCGGAGTTACGGGAAGACTGGCTATGAAAAACGCCCAAGAAAAAAGCGATTGGGATTTGCTAGTAGTTCTTAAATATGGAAAAATTTGGACAGGAAGAACCTTGGTGACTCTAGCCACTCATTTTTTAGGCAAGAGAAGATATGGACATAAAATTAAAGACCGGGTGTGCCTGAACCATTTTATCACGAACAAATCTTTGAAAATAAAGATTAGGGATTTGTTTTCCGCCAATGAATATTATTTTTGTTTTCCTATTTTCGGCAGTCTAGAATACAAACGCTTTCAGATAAAAAATAGGTGGATTAAAAAGTTTAAGCCCGATTACGAAATAGCGGAAGCGGATAATTTAAAAATGCTAAAAGACACAAAATTTTCCCGGGCTGTAAGGAAATTTCTGGAAATAATCTTTGATTGGAATTTTTTGGAAAATTGGCTGAGAATTTTGGAAACCAAGAAAATAAAAAACAATCCCAAGACGCATCAAAAAGGAAGCTTGATTGATATTTCGGACGAAGCACTGATTTTCTTGCCCAGCCCTCAAGGACCAAAAGTTTTTGAAAGGTTTAAAGAAAGAATAAGTGAATTGTAATTCTTACTCTTGAAATTTTTATTATTCCCTGTTATGTTATGAAAGCAGTTAGATACCTATTGTTTATTAGTGTTTATTAGGATAATAATGTAGCTTAAAAAGATAAAAAGTCTTCAGAGTGGCGGCTATAGTTCAATGGCAGAACATCGGCTTGTGGTGCCGGGTACGAGGGTCCGATTCCCTCTAGCCGCCCCTGTGAAGATTTTATCATGCCCTTATGGTGAAATGGATATCACGCTTGGCTTCGGACCAAGCGTTCCAGGTTCAAGTCCTGGTAAGGGCACATCTCACTTTTCCAAGGGCTTAAAAATATCCTTGACTGGCGGAAAGTCCTTTTGGCAGGTTTCTTTTTTTCTGTTAATTTCTTCTATGACTTGCTTAAATTTTTCCTCTTGGAAACTTATTTCTTGCCTTTGAGAGCTGATATACTGGCTTTTCTTTTCTTCATTCCATGGATTCTTGTATAAGCTTATATAAGAAAAATAGAGGCCTAGCCCGAAAACCATCAATGAAACAACGATAAAAAATATTTCACGGCGCTTAGCCCAAAACTGAAAAATTTTTATCGCTGTTTTTTTAAGGCTTAATTTGCCTTTTTTAAATTTAAATAAATTGTCCATTTCGCTTTTATTCATTAAGATAAAACGCTATCTCTAGGATAGATTTAATGAGAGTTTCTTCTGCGTTTTCTTTCGCGACAATCTCGCCTTTGCTATTTTTAATGTCCGGACTCTTTCCCACAAGAAAATTGCTTTTTTTTGAATATGATTCGGAAGGTTGGCTGGCAAACTCGTTTTTTTCAACCAGTAATTGAAGGGAAATTATGTCGGAGCAATAGCTCATATTTTCTATTCTTCTGATAAAGTTTATGGCATTATTATAGCTCCCCTTAAGATTTATTTTAATTCTAATATAATTATCACTGAGAAAATTAAATTCATTTTTATTTTCACCGGTGCTTCCGGCCGCGCCTTTGCTTTTTGGCTCCTTCTTTGAACTTTCATCTTGAACCTCGACCTCTTCAATGGCTACTTCATTGTCTGTTTCTCCAGCTATTTTTTCCAGTTCCTTTATTAAAGCAATCATTTGATCATAGGACACAAAAACTTCCAGCTTGCTTTTTTCTTTTTCTATTGCTTCAAATTGCTTTTCAAGGATGGAGATTTCTTTCAGTCTTTTCTCTCGCTCTTCGTGGTCAATTACTTCTTTTTCAATGCTGTCATTTTTGGCAGACATTTCTTCCACTAAGTAATTTATAATAAAAGCGGAAATCACTCCTAAAATCACTGGGGCGATAATTAGAATTGCGTATTCTTTATATTTTTTCCAAAAAATATTCATCAGTTTTTCTTTTTAAGACAATCTTCGCTCAACTCAATATCCATTTGAAAATCAATATTTTCCTTAGCTATGAAATTAGAAACCGGCACTTTCGCGTTACTAAAACATTCAGCATCATTAATAATATTTTTAAATTTTACCAAGTCATCTCTGGTCTTAGCTTTTCCGACCAGTAAAATTTGATCATTTTCAGCGATTAAGCTTGTGATGGATATTTCATTCAAGATAGCCTTCTCCAATTTTGATAATATTTCTGACCAATAAAGATGCCCGGCTTGAATATTGGATATAAAAAATGCTTGCTTGTTTATCTTTTTGAAAGTTTTTTCATATTGGCTTATTTTCTGAAATTCTTCCCGCGATTCTTCAAGTGAACGAGTGGTTTCCAGCGCGCCCAGCTGTATTTTCAGCACGAAATTGAAACTTAACAGAGTGCTGATAAAAATTAAAATTATGAAAAACAAACGAACCCACTGTCCCATAATCAAACGAACAAGCTTTTTTCTTTTGATTTTATTTTTTCTTTTTTCAGGAAGAAGATTAAGATAAATTTTCATAATTTATTTCTTTTAATGCCAGTCCGACAGCGGTAGAATATTTAACTGACTGGTCTTTGGCTATGGGCGGAATTTGGTTCCCTAAATCCAAATTTATCCAGGGATCGCCCAGATTTATTTTTTTATTTATTTTTTTTGACAAGTAAGGCGCCAGGCCTTTAGTAAGCGCTCCGCCGCCGCAGAGAATGACTTGGTCAATGGAAACTGAATATTTGAGTTCGGTAATGTAAAAATTCGTTGATCTTTCTATTTCAAAAACTAAATTTTTTAAGGCTGGCTCCACTGCTTTAAAGATAGGATCTTTTTTCGCGAATGATCCTATGCCGTAGTTCAATTTTACTTTTTCTGCTTCATCAAAAGAAAGTTTTAACGCTTTAGATAAAGAGCTTGTCAATAAGCCGGCGGAAAAAGGAATGCTGGATGTAAAACAAGGAACACTTTCGGTCAGTATAATGAAACTGGTTCTGCGGTCTCCGATATCAATTATTAATATTGTTTTTTCGTGCTCATTTTCTTTTATGAGACTGTGGACTTGAGCCATAGATTCAATTTCCAATCCGATTGGATCTAATCCTGCCGCTTCCAGTATTTCCAAAAACTGGTCAGTCACATCTTTTGAGATAGCCGCTATTAAAGCGCTGCTTCCGTCTTTATTTTTACTAAAATTTTTATTCAGCAACTGCCAGTCAAAATAAACCTGTTCCAGCGGCAAAGGAATATTAGCCTCTATTTCCCATTTAATCGCTTCTTTAATTTCTTCCTCTTTCATTTTAGGAAGATTGATCAAGCGCAGAAAAGCTTTCGTTTCAGGCAGAGAGCAAATTGCCTTATTTGAATTCAATTTTTTGGGCCCGGTTTTCTGAAGCAGTTCTTTTATTTTTGATACCACTATTTCTTTTTTAAGAACCTCTCCATTGGAAATAACTCCTTGGGGAATATCCACCATTCCAAAGCTTCTTATTCTATCTAAAGATCCTTTCTTTTCAAACTGAATCGCTTTCACCGAAAGATCGCTTAAGTCCAACCCAAAAGCGCTGTCTGAAAAATTAAATATTTTTTTATTCAGGAAATTCATAAGCATCATACAACATACAACTCAATAATTTTTATCATCGGAGAATTCAAGTTGCGTTGTAGGTTATAAGTTGTGGGTTGTGAGTTAGTTACATTTCATCCCAGAGATCCAGGGAATATTCCGTGCCCGTTGGAAAATAAGGGGGAGGGTAATATAACAGATTATTATCGTAGATCAAATTTCTGTTAGTGTAGCCGGTGCCATCGGTGTAAGCAAATCCATATCTTTGATTGGTGGCCATTGACCCGTAAGTGGTAATAGTGTTTTTATGGTCACTGCAAGAGCATACTTGAGTGCAAATCAACCACCACCATGCTTTGCAATACCACTGGTAATGCATTCTGCCTACTCTTCCGCTTTGAGCGATAAGCGCCCCGTCAATTCTTAAGTGATCTTCACTGTTCCTGATTATTTCAATGTCCTTTTCAGCAATAATTCCAATGGTGTCGCTCCCATCGTAATTAGTATACTCTATATTATGTTCAATAAAAATGTTAGGGCTGCCTCCCCCGATTAAATCGGCTGCCACCACTGTTACTTTATCCCCGTTGACTTTTCCCTCCAGCCATACATTATCTTCCACGAAAATCACTCCGCTGTCGGGGATAGCGTATGTTTGCCAGGCTCCGGAATAGCTGGTGATATGATTAAAGCACTGATCGTAATTCTGGACTGTCCGTATGTCAAAATTTCCGTCCGTTTTCAAAATAATATGTCTTCCCATTCCGGAACTGTCAAAGTAGGTGCTACTGTCATTAGCCGCTTGCTTCATCAGCGCCAAATCGGCAGTTACTCCGCTAAAATCTTTTTCCGGAACAGGAAAATCTTTTCCGGCTAAAAATACATCGCTTCCCATATTGGTATTGTATTCGCTCGCCCAAGATGTCCATACACCCGGTCGATTTATCCCGGTATCCGGATCATTATAATTTGTTTTATTACTGGAAACTACATTATGAGCTACTCCGTCAAATCTTATTCCTCCGTTGGAATGAAGCGGCCCATAAACATCCGTGCCGTCGCCAAAGCGGATGTCAGCGTCAGCTAAAACGGAAAACTCGCTCCAGGAAGGGCGCCGAAAACGGACATTGACTATTCTTTGGGAGCCCGGATTTTTGTAAGTCCAGCCAGTAGATTGAACAATCACAATAGTTGAGTCAGGATCGGGCGGAGTAACGCTGATGCTAAATTTTCCTATGCCAGCTCCTTGGGGATCCGTATATTCCCTTTCGTAGGGAGCGCCGACGCCGTAAGGGCTCCCTGTCTCCCAAAAATCTTTCACTTGAGTAGCCGTCTTTCCCTCCACTTCATGAGCTAAATACCAGCGATAAAAATATATTCCCCCCTCGGCAATTTGCAATGATTCTTCCTTGGACGCTTGATAAGAACTGTATTTGATTTGGGAGGCGATGTACTGAACCATGGAAGAAAGCACGATCAACACGGCTGATGTTATCACCAGCGCGTAAACCAGCGCGGAACCTTTTAATTCTAACTTATAACTCATAACTTGTAATTTGTATGGCTAGTCTTTTAAATTTCTTACAGCGGCGAATGATTGAAAATCCACATTATTGGGAAAATGGGCGGGATTGGCGTTAGTTTCCAAATGAACTTTCACCATCCTGACTTCATTCACATTGGCGGGTGTTGTTAATAAATTATTACCACTGTCGTAATATGAAAACACAGGCGTAGATGTATTGACCACATACTTGGATACATCATTCACAATCTGATCTCCCGCCGGATAAACGGGAGGCAGACCGGCCGGATCGGTAATTCCCGTTTTTAACGCCCCGCCGCTTAAATAATAATGAACTCTTTCCGTCACGCCGTCTTTATCAATATCGCTGTAAATAACCAAATCATTTTCGTTAGCGGAAATTATCGGATAAGCTCCATTGTCCGCTTGCCGCGCTTTTCTAATAACATCCACTGTTTTTTGCACGCCTTGGGAAGCTGCCATTGAAGCTGTTCCCTTTTCTATAATAAAAGAATTTTGTTTCCATGTCTTGACGAAAAGCAGGGAAAATCCCTCAATGCCAATGGTAAAAATGCCAATGGCTATTACCGCTTCAATTAAGCTCATTCCCTTTTTATTTTTACTTAGCATAAAATTTTTAGGTTTTCTCCCCTCCTCTCCGAGGAGGGGAGAAAGGGGTGGTGTTATTTCCGCTAGTCATCTAACTATTGCCTTTATCCACCCCTCCGCCCTGCGGGCACCTCCCCTCAAAGAGGGGAGGAAATTTCTTGAGTTATGGGTTGTGAGTTGTGAGTTGTGAGTTGTTTATATAGCAGTTAACACAACATCTTTCTCCGCTAATCCGCTTATGGCATTTGTGGAATAATCGCTGTTAAATCCGGTAGCGTTCACTGTTAGATCATAATTGTCATTTTGCAAAGATCCGCTGGCATCGGGGAAATAAACTTTTCCATATTTATCGGTAATCAAAGTTACATCGTATCCCAGCCCGTCATTTTTCAACCGCGCCGACGCTCCTTCAACCGCGCTCCCGCTGTCGTCATTTACCGAAACCAGTAATGAGTCAATAGACCTATCAGCTACTATAGCTTTGGCATCCATAACAACTCCCGGGCTCAAAGTGAATTTACTGTTATTCGTATCGTCTCCCGGATCCATTTTAATGAAAGTGTAGTCATCGTTAGAAGCGTCTCTAAGTATAAAATCGTATATTCCCGGGCTGATATCGGAAACTGATTTTTCTCCGGAGCTATTGGTGGCTAAATCCTGCTCATAATTATACCCGGGCTCGCCGTCGGATACTTTTGTTCCTAAAATTCTTCCTCCCGTTAATTTAAAAGTTATGTCTCCGATAGAATTATTCAAAGGATCAACCGTTGAAATATTTATATCGGAGAGAAGGTCAATTATTATGGATTTAACATTCAGAGCGTCCGCTATAACAGACGCGTGTTCGTCGGTTACCGGATTATAGGGAGAAGCCGGACTAACGGCCAAAGTGGAAACGCTTTCATATTCGCTTTTGGAAATATCTATTTCATAGTCGCTTCCGGCCGGTGTTCCGGGAAACAGCACGCTTCCGGATGAATCTGTCGCGGTATTTAAGTCAATGCCTGTTCCCGCGTTATGAAGATGAATGCCAGCGCCGGCGATTCCCGAAGCGCCCGAATCAATTATATTTATGCGAAGCGTTCCTCCTCCCGCGCTGGTTTCCACTCCCGGAGGAGCAAAAGTTGCCACTAAATAGACTTGCTGAGAGCCGGTTTCCTCTCCCCACTTAACGGTAATTTTAGCAATTTTGTAATCAGTGGGAATAGTATCATCCGGCATTCCTCCTTGAGTGCTGTCAAATGAATCGTCACAATATTTTATGTCTGTTAAGATATGAAAATTTCTCGTATTTACTACCTCATACTCGTCCGCGTTGACAGAGCCGTCGGGAATTCCACTTATAGTTCCGACATCATCATACTCAAGATTCCTAATAATCTCCATTTTTTGGTTAGTCAGAGAAATCGCGCCCAGCTTATTTTTAGACTCAATTATATGTTTGGTTCCCAAATTAAAAACCGAATAAAAAGTCACCGCTACCGTGGAAAAAATAAACAGTAATACTAAAGATTCAATGAAAGTAAATCCGGATTTATTTTTTAATATTTGTTTCATTGATTTGTAGCTTGTAACTTGTAACCCAAGAGTCGGAATTCTTAATCTAACTTTCTTTCTTGAGTTATAGGTTACAAGTTGTGAGTTGTAAGTTAATTAATATTCTCCAAAACGCTATACATTGGCTGTAACATTGCCACCGCGAAAAACCCTACCGCTCCGCCGATAACCAGCATCAGCACCGGCTCAATAATGGAAGATAAATTTTTAGTAAGCTGGTTCACTTCCTCTTCGTAAAATTCGGCCAGCTTAATAAGAACTACTTCAGTTTTTCCCGTTTCTTCTCCCACTTCCAACATTTGAGGAACCAGAGTAGGAAAGATTTTGGGATAGCCGGCAATGATTTCGCTTAAATCAACGCCTTTCTTAATTTGCTTAATCCCGTTTTTCAACGCGTTTTTGTAATAATAATTAGTCAAAGTGCCGGAAACGATTTCCAAGGCCTCTATCACAGATACCCCGCTTTTAAGAAGCGAACTGTAAATTCTGGAAAATCTGGCGCAGTTGATTTTAATTACTATATTCTTAATGGCCGGCGTATTAATTAAAATAAAACCCAGTGTTTTTTTCCCGGTAACAGTCTGGAGAAAAATTTTCAAAAAAATCGGCAGACAAATAACAAATGATATCGCTATCAAGCTATGGTTTTTTAAAAAGTCGCTTAGGGCCATAATGAACCGGGTTGCCGGGGGAAGAGTTACTTCCATATCCGCGAAAACTCCCGTTATCTGAGGTAGAATATAAGTAAGCATCAGAATTCCAATTCCTACCATAGCCACAACAATCACCGACGGATAAATCATAGCTCCCCTGACTTTGCTCAAAAGCTCATGCTCTTTTTCCAGTTGAACCGCCAAAATTTTTAAAACTTCTTCCAAGTTCCCTCCCGTTTCTCCTACCTTCACCATGTTCACGAAAAGATCGCTGAAAACTGCCGGATATTTAGCCAGTCCGTCGCTCAATGCTTTTCCTTCTTGCAAATTAGCATGTATTTTAGATAATATTTTTTTAAAGCGCTTATTTTTTATTTGAACAGACAGATTGTTTATGGCTCTGGAGAGAGTTAGTCCGGAAGCGATCATTACGCTTAAATTTCGAGTAAAGATCATTTTGTCTTTCAATGGAACTTTTAGAAAGCGGTCAAAAAATTTAATGCTTGCTCTATTTTGCTCTTTGTCTACGCGCTTTATGGAAGTAACCAAAAACCCGTCAGATCTTAGCGCCCGCGCCGCTGAATTTTCATCCTTGGCCGTTATTTCTCCTCCTTTGGTTTTTCCGGAATAATTTTTAGCGGTGTAAATAAATTTAGCCATAAAAACTATTCTTTCGTTACTCTTAAAATTTCTTCTATCGTTGTTATGCCTTGAGCCGCTTTTACAAAGCCGTCTTCCGCCATAGTGGCCATTCCATTTTCTTTGGCCTGACCTCCTATAGTTTCTGTTGAAGCGGATTGGGATATGAGTTTTTCCGTAGCGCTGTCATTTTCCAAAACTTCATAAATTCCAATTCTTCCCTTGTAGCCTTCATTATTGCATTGGCCGCATCCCTTAGCCCGGTAAAATTCCAGATCTTTCAAACTGTCGCCGGATTTAATTTTTTTCTCAAGCTGCCCGGAATTTTTCAAAAATTCCAATATCTCTTTCGTGTTAAAATTATTTTCTAAAGATCTTATTTCTTTTTGGCTAAGTTTATACGCGGTTCTGCAATTTGGACAAAGCCTCCTTACGAGGCGTTGGGCGACAATTACATTTACAGTAGAAGCTACCAGAAAAGGTTCTGCTCCCATATCCAACAGGCGAGGCAATGCCGCGGGGGCATTATTGGTGTGCAGAGTGGAAAGCACTAAGTGTCCTGTCATGGCCGCGTGCAAGGCAATTTCTATTGTTTCCTTGTCGCGAATTTCACCAACCATAATAATGTCGGGATCCTGGCGAAGCAACGATCTTAAACCTGCCGAAAATGTCATTCCTATTTTAGGGTTAACTTGCGTTTGGTTTATCCTTGGCATACGGTATTCAACAGGATCTTCCACAGTGCTGATATTCACCTCGGGAGTATTGAGAATATCCATAATAGTATAAAGAGTAGTGGTTTTTCCCGATCCGGTGGGACCGGTAATTAAAATCAAACCGTTAGGTTTCTTGATTTCTCTGTGGATAATTTCAAGGGACCTTCCGTAAAATCCCAAGCTTTCCAGCGTTAATCCCTTGGAGGATTCATCTAAAAGTCTCATCACTATTTTTTCTCCGTCAAAAACAGGCAAGATACTTACCCGAAAAGAAATTTTATATTCTTCTTTTTTAATTTTAAATCTGCCGTCCTGAGGCAAGCGATGTTCGTCTAATTTGAGGTTGGACAGGACTTTAATCCTGGCCACGATTCCGGAAAGAATTTGCTTGGGTAAAACCATGGCATCATGAAGAATGCCATCAATACGATAACGCACTCTCACTTCTTTTTCGTCCGGTTCAATATGGATGTCGCTGGCTGACTGCAAAATCGCATGCTTTAAAAGAGTATCCACAATACGAATTACCGGCATCCCTTGAGCCACTTTCTCCAAATCTTCTTCCGATTCTTTACTATCAGTGGCTATCGCAGTCATTTCTTGGGCGCTTTTATCTATAATATCGCCAAATTCCGCCTTTAAGCTTTTTTCGTACTGCCTGATAGCATCTTTAATATTTTTTTCAGAGGTAAGGCAAGGAATTATTTTTAGTCCCGCTTTCTTTTTAATAAAATCAATGGTCTGCAAATCTTCGGGATTGAGCATAGCCACTTTTAAGTCGTCGCCCGTTTTTTTAAAAGCCACTATGTTGTACTTTTCAGCGATAGGCTTGGGAATTATTTGGAGAATTTCCGAAGGAATTGTTTCTTTGCCTAAATCAACAAAGGGGATGCCTAAAATGTAAGCGTAAAGTTTTCTTAATTCCACCTCGCTAATCATTTTTTCCTTTAGCAGAAAATCTCCCAACGGCATATCCTTTTCTTTCGCTTCCGCAAAAGCTTTTTTGACTTTCTCTTTATCCAGTAAATCAGAATCCATCAGAAATTCTTTTAATTGTTTGTTTTTTATTTTCATGATGATTTAAATTCCAAACCAACACTAATCTTTCTCGAATAATCCCTAATTTATTTTTTCCTCCCCCTTTGGAAAAGGGGGAGGAAGGATTTATATTATTCCGCATTCAGTGTTTCTTTTATTTTCTTGGCGATATCTTCCATGGAGTAATCGGTTTTAGTCAAGTATGTCGTGGCTCCCAGCTTCAAGGCTTTTTCCACATCCGCGAAACTTCCCAGATTGGTCAATAGAATAATCGGAATATCTTTAGTATTGCCGGATTCTTTTTTAAGTTCCTTGATAACTTCGTAACCGTCTTTTTTGGGAAGAATAATATCCAAGACAATAATGTCAGGTTTTTTCTCTCCTGCCATTTTTATTCCCATTTCCCCGTTTGAGGCAATAGTTACCTCAAATCTGTCCGCGGACAAAAACTCTTGCAGTGTTTTTGAGAGGATCTCATCGTCCTCTATTATCAATATCTTTTTTTTGTTCATTTTTTTGAAGCAGAGCGTAAAACATAAAATGATTTATATTTTATACTCTGTGTTTATAAATTGAATTTCACAGCGCTATTTACATTTTTCCAATTAATTTCTTTATGTCATTCCGGAATTTTTTCTGCAACGCAGTGGAAGAAAAAATATCCGGAATCCATGTTAATTCGTAAAACTTTATTTATGCCATTTCCGACTTGATCGGGAATCTTTCCCTTATTTTAGGCATAGATTCCGGATAAATTTCTCCGTTTCACTTCGAAATTTTCCGGAATGACATAAAGAAAAAATTTAAGTTATAAGTTTGCCGCTGGCAAAGAAAAACAAAAAGTTGATCCTTCTCCCTCTTTTGATTTGAACCACATTTTTCCACTACATTGCTCTACTATGTTTTTAGCTAAATACAATCCCAATCCGGTTCCTTCGGTTTTAAACCTGGCTTCATTGCTTCCGCGGAAAAATTTCTGAAAAACTCTGCCTTGTTCGTTTTTGGGTATGCCGACCCCGCTGTCTTTAACGCAAGCAGTAATTTTATTTTCCTCGCTGATAATATTTATTTCAATTTTTCCTTTCTCGGTAAATTTAATGGCATTAGAAAGCAAATTATCCACAACAGCTTTAATTCCTCTGCTATCTCCTACAACAGCGGAATTATTTTTGGTTGTGTCCGTTAAATTAATTTCTACGCTTTTAGTCTTGGCTAATATTTTATTTTCGTGAATAGCTCTGTTTATAATCTCTAAAATATTAAATTGCTCTTTTTTTAAGCCGAATTTTTTCTGGCTCACTCTGGTGATGTTAAGCAAATTATTAACGAGCCCTATCATTTTTGAATTAGATTTAGAAATTTTTTCAACAAAATTTAAAAAATCCTTTTCAGCATCCTCTTTGTGTTTAGAAAGAAAAAGCTCGGTTCCCCATTTTATTTCTGACAAGGGAGTTTTAAGCTGATGGGAAGCGATGGAAACAAACTCCGATTTCATTTTATTGGTTTCAGTAAAAGCTTCTATGCTTTTAATAAGAGAGCTTCCTATAATAAACATAATTATAACTATGGCGGTCTCGCTAATGACCAAAATTTCCGGAGAGTTATAATAGCTGGACACGAAATAAACCAATATCATGGCTGCCATAATAATCAGTCCCATTACTGAAAAAAGAAAGCCGGGTGTTTGCCAAACGCTCACTTCCAGCTCCTCTGCCTGCTTTTTAATATTAAAATCGTTTACAAAACCTAACATATTTTTATTTTTTCTGCTTTCATATTTCTGCGATAATTATAACACAAAAACAATATAACAAAAACCCCTTCCGTCTCTCCCCCTTAGCAAAGGGGGAGATTGAGAGGGGATTCTTGAGTTTCCCTATCCTCCCCCTTTTTTAAAGGGGGATTAAGGGGAATTTTTATCTTGAGTTACCTGCTTACGCTAAAGATTCGGCAGACAGATAAGATTCTACATCATTCCCGGCATAGCGGGAGCGGGCGGAGCTGCTTCTCCTTTCTTTTCCGGAATATCAGTTATAGCTACTTCAGTGGTAAGCAACATGGCCGCCACAGACACGGCGTTTTCTAAAGCGGTTCTGGTAACTTTAAGGGGATCAATAATCCCCGCTTTAATCATATCAGCTTCAAAAATATTTTTATTAGCGTCGTATCCGTAGTTAATATTTTTATTTTTTATAACTTCATTTAAAACCACCGGTGCTTCAATTTTTCCAGCATTAAGAGCAATTTGCCTAAGCGGTTCGCTTAAAGCGTGCAGTAACGATCTCTTGCCAGCGACATATTCGCTTTTTTTACCTGCCATATTCTCCGAATTATTTTCAGCTTTAGAGAGAATAATTTCAGACGCTTTAGCCAAAGCTGTTCCTCCGCCAGCCACGATTCCTTCTTCCACCGCCGCCCGAGTAGCCGCCAGCGCATCATCCATTTTATGTTTTAGATAAGTAAGTTCGGTTTCAGTCGCCGCTCCCACTTTAATAACCGCCACTCCTCCGGAAAGTTTCGCCATTCTTTTCTGAAGTTTCTCCTTGTCGTAATCACCGTCCGCTTTTTCAATTTGCATTTTAATCTGTTCCGCTCGGGCATCTATATCTTTTTTCTTTCCCTTTCCGCTTACAATAATAGTACTTTCTTTAGTGGAAATTATTTTCTGCGCCTGTCCCAACATGCTGATTTCCGCTTTTTCCAATTTCATTCCCTTATCTTCACTGATTACTTGAGCGCCGGTAAGAATAGCAATGTCTTCCAGCATTTCCTTGCGAGCGTCTCCGAATTCGGGAGCTTTAACCGCCAGCACATTCATAGCTCCGCGCAACTTATTCAAAATTAAAGTCGCCAGCGCTTCTCCTTCTATTTCTTCCGCGATAATAACTAATTCTTTTTTTCCACTTTGCGCCAGTTTTTCCAGCAAGGGAAGCATTTCATTAATAGACGATATTTTTTTGTCGGTTATTAAAATGCGCGCGTCTTTTAGTTCCGCCGTCTGATCTTCGGTATTAGTAATCATATAAGGGGAAATGTATCCGTTGTCAAAATTCATTCCTTTTACTATTTCTTTAGATAAACCAAAAGTCTGGGATTCTTCCACGGTTATCACGCCGTCCTTGCCGACTTCTTCCATAACATCGGCGATCATATTTCCCATTTCTTCCGACTCGGCGGAAATAGTAGCCACTTGAGCGATCTCTTCCCGAGAATCAATTTTCTTAGAATTTTTTCTAAGAATTTTTACTATTTCATTTTTAGCAGTTTCCATTCCCTTGCGAATTCCCACCGGATTAATTCCGGTCTCCACAAATTTAAGTCCGTCCCTGACCAACGCTTGAGTAATTAAAGTAGCGGTAGTGGTTCCGTCTCCGGCCGCGTCATTGGTTTTGTCAGCCACTTCCTTAACCAGCTCAGCTCCGATATTTTCAAACTTGTCTTTCAATTCAATTTCTTTGGCGATAGTCACACCGTCGTTGGTAATAGTCGGCGCGCCAAACCCCTTGTCTAAAACCACATTGCGCCCTTTGGGGCCGAGTGTCACTTTCACGGAATTAGCCACTTGGTCAATTCCTTTTTTAATTCTCTTCCGCGCGTCCGCGCCATATTTTATTTGCTTAGCCATGATGATTTAAGTCGCGAATCAACACTAATTTTATCCCGAATAATCCCTAATTTATTTTTTCCTCCCCCTTTGGAAAAGGGGGTTGGGAGGATTTTTACTATTCGTGGTAATTAGCGTGTGAATTCGTGTTGATTAGTGATTTACATTTAACTGAACTTTATCTTATAAAATTTCCCACCGATTGTCAATAGCAAGATTCACAAAATAATAAAGAGCTAGCAATTATTTAAACCGCCAGCTCTTTTTAGATTTCTTTTTGGATTTAGGTGTTTTCGCTTAAAAATTCCAAATCATCTTCAGCTGTCCACCACCGACTATCTGATTTAGTTTTATACCGATTTGGATACCATGGTTTTTTCCATGAAGCACTACCATCACGCCCGCCAACAAAGTTTTCAAACTCTACGAGAAACGGCAGATCCTCATACTCATAAGGATTAATTACTACAATTTTTCCTGCCTTAACACTGCCACCCATAATGGCTCTGACTTCATTCCCGACCTTAAATTTCCACCCGGGACGCTCAAGAAGAATTAGGCCATCTGGGGTTGAAGTACAATTTGATTTTTTTTCGCTTTCATCTCTAGCTGTACCCCATAATTTATCGTCTTCAAATTCAAAGCCTTCAATAATAAAAATTCTTTTTAGACCTTTGTGGCAATCATAAGTAATAATATCGCTTGCCTTGAATCCCCAAAGCTCCCCATCTGTTTCAACTTCTACCGATAAATTATCGTGCGTAAAGATTGTTTTATTCATTTCGGCATCCTTTTCTGTAAATTTTTTTAGGAATTTAATATTTTGCTCTCAAGGTACTTCAAACAAGTTAAGCATATCCCCACTTTTTTGTCAAACAAAAATAAAAAAACACCCCGAGAAACTTCCCTCAATGCGGTAGTGTACAATATTATATTTCCTAACTTCCATTAATATACGATCGTGCGCTAGTGATATCTAATTAAGTTGCGCGAATTGATTTTAGAGGCATCTATAGATGCCTCTATTTTTAACCTGTCCGTGTAAATTTTTCTCAAATCCTAAACTCCATCACATTTCCATCTTGAACAGTGTAATCTTTTCCAACTGTTTTAATTTCTCCGGTTTCTTTGGCTTTGGACCATGATCCGATTTTCAATAATTTATCCCAACTAATTACATCGGCGCGAATAAATTTTTCTTGGAAATCAGTATGAATGACCGCTCCCGCTTCAGGCGCGGTGAATTCTTTTTTGATAGTCCAAGCCCGGCTTTCATCTTCGCCGGTGGTAAAAAAAGTTATCAAGCCCAATAATTTATAGCATTCTTTAGCTAGCTTATTTATCCTGGGCGTTAATTCAAGCTCCGCGATTTCTTCCCGGCTCATCTCACTTAATTCTTCTTCCAGCTTAATGTCCAGATTAATATAATTTGTTATCGCAGAAGCGCGGTTGATATTTTTTTCATCGCCGGAAATATTGTAAACATATAAAAACGGCTTCATCGTTAAAAGCGATAGCTCATGAGTTAACTCTGTAATTATTTTATTTTCCATTTCTAATTTTATTTCATTGGCTAATTTCCCTTTTTCCAAATTTTCTTTAATTTTCTCTGCGGTGGCTAATTTTATTGTCGCGTCTTTATCATTTCCTCTAGATTCTTTTTGTAATTTTGCAATTCTTTTATTGGCTGTTTCCAGATCAGCCAATATTAATTCCGTGTTTATTATTTCTATGTCACTGGCGGGATTTATTTCATTATGAATATGCGCGATGTCAGAATTTTCAAAAGTTCGCACTACCTGAATAATAGCGTCCACCTCGCGGATATTGGCCAAGAATTTATTGCCCAGTCCTTCTCCTTCCGCCGCGCCTTTGACCAGCCCGGCGATATCCACAAATTCAATAACCGCCGAAATTGTTTTTTGGCTTTGCGACATTGCAGACAATTTTTCCAACCGTTCATCAAATATTTCCACAATTCCCACATTAGGCTCAATGGTGCAAAAAGGATAATTATTGATATCCACCGGATTTTTAGTCAGCGCTTTAAATAATGTTGACTTCCCCACATTGGGCAAACCTACTATTCCTACCTTCATAAATTTTTCTACAAATTACATTTCCCATTGTCCCTTGCAAAAGCTTGCGTGTCAATGGTATTGTTAAATAGGATATAAAAAAAATAAAAGTAAGAAAAAGGCTCTTTGACAAAAAAAATAAAAGGAGAATAGTCATGTTATCGCAAAAAAAGTTACAGGAGTTATGTAGTTGTTATGTAAATGTAGAAATATTAAGCAAAAAAGATATTGGAAGAGGATTTTCTGTAGGATTATACAATAAAGTAGCTTCCCTGTTGACATCTGAGGCACAATTTCTATTAAATGCTCTCCCAAAAGATATTAAGAAAAAATTTATAGAGGTCTTTTTATATTTTGGAATAAATGGCCTTTATATTGATGAGCTTCGCAAATATTTTGTTAACCACTCTTTATTCGCAGAAGCTGTTTATCGCAATCCAGGATCGGCAGAAGCTTTTGAAATTTTGTATCGCGAGAAATCTATATTTAATCCTATAGATAAATATATCTTAAGAGCCAAAGCTGGCGCGCAGATTTATCAGCGATTACAAGCATTAAAGAAGAATTTGCCAAAAATTATCAGGAAAGAAATTTCTCAAAATCATTATGAAGAATTTTTGGTGGATAATATCGGATCGGGTCAAGGATACGATATGATATACGTTCTTAAGGATAATTACGATTTAAGAAGATATACTCATGTTCGCAATATTGATATTGACTGCAAATCATTAAAAATGGGACAAACATTAGTCGAAAAGTTTGAATTGCAAGATAATTTTTCTTTTGAATGTAAAAAAATAACGCAAACACACAAGAGAAATGCCCATCTTGTTATATCAATAGGAATGCTTTGCCCACAATCAACACACAACTGTAAAGTACTTTTGCGTTCTTGGCGCCCATATATTAGGGAAAATGGACTGCTTATTTTTAATGTAGTATCGGAGGAAATGCTAATAGGAGATCCTCTAACAGATTTCATAATAACAATGCTTGGTTGGCATATGGACTATAAATCTCACGATTTATTGGATAGTATCGCATCTTCCTTAAAAAACATGAAGGAGTGCTATCGTTTTTTTGATTTGCCATATGCGTACAACCCAATGTTGGCATTAAGAAAAGCGTCCAATATTTAAAAACAAACAGGTTTTATTAAATGTGTTATAATATATAAATAAAACCTGTTTTTTAATCAGAAAATATATGTATTTATATTATTCATTGAGTGGATTGTTTATAGCCGTTACCAGCACACTGTTTGCCGTTTTAGTTTATAGGGGAAATAGAAATAGCAGAATTAACAAGTATTTCGCATTACTTGCGATAGCTTTTGCATTGTGGTCATACCCTTACGCAATGTGGCCAATTTCTGACACAAAAGAAAGTGTCACTTTTTGGTTTCGTGTTTTACACTTTGGAGCCATATATATTCCAATTGCATATTTTCACTTTGTTTTAGTATGGTCAAAGCAGGAAAAGAAACAAAAAACATTACTAGTTGCAGGTTATATTATGGCTTTATTTTTTGCTTCTATGGTTTTTACTCCTTGGTTTATTGCGGGTATGGAACAAAAATTCGCTATGAGATGGTGGGCTATTCCCGGGAAAATTTATTATTATTATTTAGCGTATTTCTTTTTTTATTATATTTATTCTTCAGTATTACTCTTTCTTGAATATTTAAAATCAACAGGAATAAGAAAAAAACAA
>Ga0209013_10001433_pt1 | contig 22006 bp, 16 predicted proteins | sample Cruoilmetagenom2_FD_187291 | JGI IMG/M metagenome (GOLD analysis project Ga0209013, IMG submission 187291) | Oil polluted marine microbial communities from Coal Oil Point, Santa Barbara, California, USA - Sample 2 (SPAdes) (version 2) | ecosystem: Environmental > Aquatic > Marine > Oil seeps ... | reverse complement strand
CCGCCAAAAGCAAAAATCAACCCACCACTAAAGTTGAGTTGCAATATAGAGCCACCAGCAGAAACGCCACTACCACCGCTACCAATATAAGCACCACCCCAATCAATTGGCATCAATAATTGAGTTTGCAGGCGCATACCAATATGATCTGTAAAGAAATATTTTAAACCTCCACTAATACCCAATGTGAATTTTGTATTGGAACTGAAGATACTTTCATCAGGGTTAAAGGTTGACCATCCCGCTGACAGACCAAAATATGGTTTGGCATCATTATACCCAAAAGTATGAATAGCACCAATTTGATAATGATTTACAGTAACATCTGTAATTTCAGTTTCATGAGGGTAAAGAATGACATCTTTCACCCGAACAGCAGCATTTTGTTGCGCCCACATAAATTCAATAACAACATCATCACTAACAACTGCACCAACCGTAAAACCATATTGGTCAGAATCGGTAAGTTTGACATACCCACCATAATAACTGTATTTCGCTCCTATTTGATATCCATATTGAGGTGTTATTTCAAATTTTTGTGCATAAGAGAAAGAGATAATAAAAATCAATAATAAACTTGATATAATTTTATTTTTCATAAGTTGAATTTTAATCCAATAATAAACTAATTTATAATGCGATAAAATAAAAAATGCCACAAAAAGTGGCATTTAGATGGGTACTTATGTTAACTATTTTTTATCTTGAACAAAGTCCATGTTATTTAAGATAGCAAAACGAATACCGTCGGAAATATAGTGTTCTATTTGGTAAAACTGAGTTGCAACTATTGGGTTTGTTGCTTTTTTTATCTTTTTATAATATTTTTCTATCAAGGAGTTACCATCTTTTCTAAGAGGTATAGCTGTTTTCATCAAGCTTTCAACTTGTTCATTAGATAAATTTGACTTCGTTTCATATTTGTGCAATAATTCAATTGTATCTTTACCAATTTCTTTTCTGGTAGTTTCATATTCTTGATATAGTTTCCAAAATGCATCTGCATCAACACCGGTAAGATCAACATTTTGTTCAATGATCGCTTTTTTTTCTGCTCCAAAAAGGTTTTGAATTACTTCTACCTCTTCAATGGAATAATCTTGTGCAAATGATACATTTACAAATAAGATTGCCGTAATAAATAATACTAGTTTCTTCATTATGTTTGGTTTTTTATTGGTTTTTTGTGGTATAAATTTCTTCTAATAATTCTAATCGTATATAATCAGAAAGGTAATTCTCAATTTGATAAAATTGCATAGCCACAACCGGGTCTGTTTTAGCTTTTATTTTTTTGTAATAAGTATCTGTTAATTTATCTGTTTTGATACGTAAAGGAATGACTTCCTTCATAAACTTATCAGCATCCTGTGGTTTTATTTCACCATAATCGTTGACATAATTAAACAGTAAATTAAATTTTTGCTTGCCCAGTTCTTTGCGTTTTAATTCATATTCATCATATAAAAGCCAAAAAGTGGTTTTTTGACTTTCATTAAGTTCAACAAACTCTGCTACAATATCTTTTTTTTCCATACCATAAAGTGATTGCATTAGCTGAACTTCATCCTGATCGGCTTGTGAAAAACTTAGAGTCGTAAAAAGAATTGTTGTAATTAAAAATAAGGTTTTTTTCATGAGTGAAAGTTGATTCTTGTTAAAGAATAGGTTAGCAGCTTTTAAATTAGCTAATACGAAATTAATTAAAAATGTTAACTTTACCAAGACAACAATTTTTAATACTTATTTTATGATAAAGTTAGTGATCAATGGTGAAATATATGAGTTGAATGCTTCTGCAGAAATGCCAATTTTATGGGCTATCCGTGATATTATGGGGTTAACAGGTACAAAATACGGATGCGGAAAAGGAGTGTGTGGTTCTTGTAATATTTTACTTGATGGATATCCGGTTCGATCCTGTATTACTCCAATTTCACAAGCGGTAGGAAAAGAAATTATCACTATTGAAGGAGTTGGAAATGAAAACAAGTATTTACAGAAGGCATGGCAAGAATTGAATGTTCCTCAGTGTGGCTATTGCCAACCAGGCCAATTGGTTTCTGCCTTAGCCTTATTAAATAGTAATCCAAAGCCTTCAGATAATGAGATTGATTCCGCTATGAGCGGAAATATCTGCCGTTGTGGTACATATGTCAGAATTAAAAAAGCTATTCATATGGCAGCAGAATTGCATAGTGAGGATTGATCATTATTTACTGCTATTATAAAATTAAAACTAATCTACTAATTTGAGATGAAAAAAGTCAATACTGTAAGTCGAAGAAGTTTTATAAAAAATTTAAGCATGGTTTCCGGAGGGTTGATCTTAGCCTGTAATGTACCGGATACAAAAAATCAAATAGAGAGATTATCCGATGATCTTAATGATTTTAATCCCAATTTATTTGTGCAGTTAAAAAGTAATGGAGATTTGATTCTAACTGCCTCCAGGAGTGAAATGGGGCAAGGGGTTCGTACTTCATTAACTTCGGTTATTGCTGATGAAATGGATGCCGATTGGAATAGGGTAAGTGTCAAGCAAGCAACAGGGGATGATGCCTATGGTAATCAAAATACGGACGGCTCCAGAAGTATAAGAACCATTTATGAGCCTATGCGCCAAATGGGGGCCATGGCAAGAGCAATGTTAGTGACTGCTGCAGCCAAAAAATGGAACATTGATGAATCAGCGTGTACAACACAAAACCACTATGTACTAAATAATGAAAATAATGATAGAATATTTTATGGCGACCTGGTTGAAGAAGCATCAAAGTTAGATATGCCAAATGACGTGACTTTAAAGTCTCCAGATGATTTTATTTATATAGGTAAAGATCTAAAAAGTATTGATGTAATTGATTTCACCACGGGAAAGGCAAAATATGGACTTGATATTCGATTACCTGACATGAAATTTGCTGCAATGGTGAGATGCCCTGTTACTTTTGGAACGTTAAGATCATATGATAAAACAAAAGCACTACAAATAGAAGGTGTACTGGATATTGTTGAAATTCCAAGGATCGAAAAGCCATTTGGTGCTTTAGGGGGAGTAGCTGTTATAGCAAATAATACATGGGCTGCTTTAAAAGGCAAAGAAGTTTTAGATATCACCTGGGATTATGGAGATAATAAAGAGTATTCCAGTGATAATTTCATGACTGAAATAACTGAAAATGTATACAAAAAGGCTAAAGAGGTCAAAAATGAAGGGAATGTAAACAAGGCTTTTAAAAAAGCGGAAAAGATCATCGAAAGTACTTTCCAATTACCTCATCTGGTTCATGCCCCAATGGAGGTGCCAAATGCAACAGCATATGTTCAAAATAATAAATGTGAAGTATGGTCTCCTGTTCAGGCCCCGCAAACAACCAGGAAAGAGGTAAGTGATTTTTTGGATATGGATTTGGAAGATATTACTATAAACGTCACTTTTTTAGGGGGAGGTTTTGGCAGAAAATCAAAACCTGATTTTGTCGTCGAAGCAACTGCCATTTCTAAGATCATTAAAGCTCCTGTCCAACTTATTTGGACAAGAGAAGATGATATTCAAAACAGCTATTACCATGCAATAAGTGCCCAATATATGAAAGGAGCTATTGACCAAACCGGTAAGGTAACAGCTTGGTTACACCGTACAGCATACCCCTCTATAACATCAACATTTATGCCTGGCGTAAAACATGGAGCGGGGTTTGAATTTCAACAGGGGTTAACTAATATTCCTTATGAAATTGATAATATACGATGTGAAAATGCAGAGGCTGAAGCTCATGTCAGGATTGGTTGGTTACGATCTGTATACAATATTATTCATGGATTTTCTGTAAATGTTTTTGCTGATGAACTTGCTGTTGCTGCCAATAGAGATCCGCTACAATTCAGATTGGATCTGATCGGAAGTGATCGTATCTATCCATCTGATAATGAATATAAAATGGATACTTCCCGTTTAAAAAATGTTTTGAATATTGCGGCTAAAAATGCAAAATGGGGTGATGAACTACAGGAAGGTCATGGAATGGGACTTGCAGTCCATTATAGTTTTTATACCTACGTGGCATCTGTTGTTGAAGTTTCTGTGATCAATAAGAGGTTAAAGGTTCATAACATCTATACAGCGGTTGATTGTGGTACGGTTGTCAATACAAATACGGTTAAGGCTCAAATGGAAGGTGCAGCAATATTTGGTATGTCTATCGCTTTTTATGGTAAAATTACAGCCAAAGATGGAGTAATTGAACAAAGTAATTACCACGATTATAAAATGGTTCGTATACATGAAGCTCCTAATATTCATATAGAAATTGTACAAAGCAATGATATTCCTACAGGAATTGGTGAGCCAGGTGTTCCGGTTATTGCTCCTGCAATAATTAATGCGATTTATAGTGCTACCGGGAAAAGATATAAGAAATTACCTTTGATGGACTTTGGATTGGTGTGAGACGATTTCTAAAAATTCATTTCTATTAAAAATGAAAAAGTCATAACAAGAGATTCAATAGTTGAACATTTAAATACGTAATAAATGTCTTTAGTTTGATTCTCAGCCCCCCTCAAGGCTTATTCTTGTTATGACTTTTTTCTAAATTATTTTATCCTTTTTCAATTTTTGAGGATAATTTTAGCAATTTAATTTAGGTTATATATATAACCACATACAAAAACGAGTTTTATTACAAAAAATTGTGTTCAAATAGAAAAATGATAAATTTTGATTTCCAGATTTATAAAAAAATCAAATTTTTGGTTATTAAAAAATTGAATTATCTTAGCTAAAAATCAAATAATAAAACTAACTAAAATCAAGTCCATGAAAAATGTTTATGTAATTTCTCTTTTTTTTGTCCTATTGAGCTGTGGTATGCCTTCCAATAAGAAAAATCCTGTGATCACTACTGAAAAAGAAGTTGTAAAAGAAGAATCATTGTCTCACATTCCAAGAAATCAAAAGTTGAATAGTTTACAGCAAATCAATTCAGCAATTTTATCCGCACCGGTTGAAGCAAGAGAAGGTGCTAAAGTGTATGGATATAACGAAAATGGTGATTTTATTACCTTAAGAGAGGGGTCTAATAATTTTATATGTATTGCAGATGATCCTTCAAAGGATGGGTTTCAGGTTGTTTGTTATCATAGCAGTTTAGAACCTATGATGTCTAGGGGAAGAGAATTAACAAAGGATGGAAAATCCAGAGGTGAAAAAGAACAAATAAGAGGAGATGAAGCAAAGTCAGGAAAGATGAAATTACCGGAATCTCCGGCTACTTTGCATATTTATTATGGTGAAGATGGATTTTTTAATACAGAAACAAATAATATTGAAAATGCCAAATACAGGTATGTGGTATATATACCTTATGCAACTCAAGAATCCACCGGACTTTTATTAAAACCAAATGGAGCAAGTCATCCATGGTTGATGTTTCCGGGTCAATATAATGCTCATATTATGATCACACCAAATGAGTAGTATTATTCCCGCAAGGTCTAAAAGACCTGGCAGGTATGATGAAGATGAATCAATGACCCTAGCGGGAAAAGGGACTTGTGAGAAAGATTTATTCAGCAATTTGCTGTACTTCATCTAAAACCCGCAAAAGATTTAATCCCCAAAGTTTTGCGATCTCCTTTTTAGTATATCCTCGTTTTACAAGTTCCAATGTGACATTAAAGGTTTCAGAGGCATCTTTCCATCCTTCAATACCACCACCACCATCAAAATCAGAGCTTATTCCTACATGGTCAATTCCAATTAACTTTACCATATAGTCTATATGATTTACAAAATCGCTTACATTAACAAGAGGATATTTTTCATTGATCTTTTGATTTTTGGTTTCGGCAATTTCTTTAATTTTCTGGTAATTTTCAAAATATGTTTCCTGATCTTTTTCAGATAATTTGCCCACTTCTTCCCAGCTTAATATTATTACATTTAAATCTTTGGCAATACTGTTGTACAGTTCTTTATTAGCATCCCTATTAGCCTTTGTCTTTTCCTTATTTACATAACTGTCTAAGGCAACTGTTTGGATTACACCACCATTTTCTTTCATCATTAACAATAATTCGTCATCAAGATTTCTACTTACATCACACAGAGCTCTCGCAGATGAATGAGATGCGATTACAGGAGCCTTTGATAATTGTATCATTTGTTTAATGGCCTCTTTAGAAGGATGAGAAACATCTACCATTATCCCGTATCTATTCATTTCGGCCAGAACTTGTTTTCCAAATTCGCTTATACCGTTATGCAGCCATATACTATCTTTTTCCCCTGTGTGCGAATCACTGAACTGACTATGCCCATTATGAGCCAATGACATATAACGAGCACCCAGATCATAAAACTTTTTAACATTACTAATATCTGTACCAATTGGATATGCATTTTCCACGCCAATCATAGCTACTTTTTTACCAGAAGCATGAATCCGTTTTACATCAGCTGAAGTTAAGGCTAACTCAATTTGATTCGGTGCATACTCTTCCGTCAAGCGATGAATTGCTTCGAATTTATCCATAGCATTTTGATATGCTCTTTTATATCCTTCACTGTCTAATGAGCTTTGACCGGTATAAACAATTAACCAGCTGACATCCAACCCTCCTTTTTGCATTTTAGGTATATTAACCTGTGTATTAAGATCTTGTGTATAGTTTTTTTCTTTTGTAAAATTTTTTACATTGATATCGTCATGAGTATCTATTGTAATAACAGCTTCATGAATCCGCATAGCAGTTTTAAGTATTTTATCATCGTGCATTTGTGCTTGGACAGACAATATATTTAAAATAAATAGTACGGATACAAGAAAGGAGGTTTTGGTTTTCATGTTTGAAATATTAATTTGGGTAAATATAAAACAATATTACATTAATTATTCATTTATATAAATTGTTAAAAATCGTATTTATTAAAACAAATAGCACAATTAATAAACAAGAAAAGTTGACTTGAACTATTTAAAAATAACAAATACGTATTTAATGCGGTAATTATTATTAATTTATAAATATTTAAGTGATTTAATTTCTAAATTACTAATCCATTGAGTCAGGGATAACATCTTAATATTATTTGAAAATATTATAACCAATAAAACTTATTTTGACCATTGTAAAATAAAGCGAACAATTTTCGTCATTTTATCATTAAAAAAATAAATTTGCGGTTCTTAAAGAACGAATAACCAGTAGAATTAAAAAATCACCATATGAGTAACACAATTTTTGACAAAGTTTGGGATGCCCATGTAGTTCGTAAAATTGAAGACGGTCCGGATGTTTTCTTTATTGATCGGCATTTTATACATGAGGTAACTAGCCCTGTTGCTTTTTTAGGTTTAAAAAGCAGAGGTATTAGGGTAAAACACCCCGAAAAGACTTTTGCAACTGCTGATCATAATACCCCTACAATAAATCAACATCTACCGGTTAAAGATCCGTTATCTGCAAATCAGTTAAAAACTTTGGAAGAAAATGCCAAAGAATACGGGATCAGTCATTGGGGATTAGGTGATAAAAATAATGGAATTGTACATGTTGTTGGTCCGGAACATGGAATTACCTTACCGGGAGCAACAATTGTTTGTGGAGATTCACATACATCAACACATGGTGCCTTTGGAGCAATAGCGTTTGGTATTGGAACATCAGAAGTTGAAATGGTGCTTGCAACCCAATGTATAATGCAACCTAAACCAAAGAAAATGCGAATTAATATAAATGGTGCATTGGGGAAAGGAGTTACTCCTAAAGATGCTGCATTGTTCATTATTTCGCAATTATCAACTTCAGGCGCAACAGGATATTTTGTAGAATATGCTGGTGATATTTTTGAAAATATGACCATGGAAGGACGGATGACCGTTTGTAATTTAAGTATAGAAATGGGCGCCAGAGGTGGTATGATAGCTCCTGATAATAAAACCTTTGAATATATCAAAGGAAAAGAATTTTCACCCAAAGGGGAAGAATGGGACAAAGCTATGGAGTATTGGAAAACTTTAAAAACTGATGACGATGCGGTTTTTGATAAGGAATATACTTTTCAGGCATCCGAAATTGAGCCAATGATAACCTATGGCACGAATCCTGGCATGGGAATCGGGATTTCGAATAGCATTCCATTTGCTGAAAATATAAAAGGAGGGAAAGCAACCTATGAAAAATCTCTAAATTACATGGGGTTTGGGGAAGGTGAACCCATGAAGGATAAAGTAATAGATTTTGTTTTTCTTGGAAGTTGTACCAACGGTAGGATCGAAGATTTTAGAGCATTTGCCTCTATTGTTAAGGGTAAGAAAAAAGCCGATCATGTAACGGCCTGGTTGGTGCCTGGTTCACATATTGTTGAAGCACAAATTAAGGAAGAAGGAATTTTAGATATACTTACTGAAGCTGGTTTTGAATTACGTCAACCGGGATGTTCAGCATGTTTAGCGATGAATGATGATAAGGTTCCGGCCGGTAAATATGCAGTAAGTACCTCAAATAGAAACTTTGAAGGGCGTCAAGGACCAGGTTCAAGAACATTATTGGCTAGTCCGCTTGTGGCTGCCGCCGCTGCTGTTACAGGAAAAGTTACAGATCCTAGGGAATTGCTTTAGGCAATATGCTAAAAGCTATAGGCTTTATTAAATGAACTTTAATATTAATTATAATGAGAGATTTTAAAAAATATGAGGTTTGGCAATTAAGCAGAAGATTTTGTTCAATAATTTATGAGAAGACAAAGAAGTATCCAAAGGAAGAAATATATGGAATGACTAGCCAAATTAGACGAGCGACATTATCGATTCCAACAAATATTAGTGAAGGTTGTGGGAGAAATGGTGATAAAGAATTTGCAAACTTTATTAATATTGCCTTAGGTTCTGCTCATGAAGTAGAAAATTTACTCATAATTTCAAATGATCTTTTCTATTTGGAAAAGGAAATATTTGATGTATTGGATAAAGAAATTAATACGATAAAAAGAAAATTATATAATTTATATTTAAAACTAACACAATAAGCTTAAAGCCTAATACCTTAAGCTTATTGCAATAATTTATAATATGGCATACGATAAATTCACAATATTAAAAAGTAGTGCATATCCATTATCAATAGAAAATGTAGATACGGATCAGATTATTCCCGCTCGATTTTTAAAAGCAACCGAACGAAAAGGATTTGGAGATAATTTATTTAGAGATTGGCGGTATGAGGCTGATGGAACTCCAAAAGATGATTTTGTTTTGAACGATCAAAAATACAGTGGTAAGATATTAGTAGGGGGCAGAAACTTTGGCTCCGGATCATCAAGAGAACATGCAGCATGGGCTGTTTATGATTTCGGGTTCCGATGTGTGATCTCGAGTTTCTTTGCCGATATATTTAAAAATAACTGCTTGAATGTAGGAGTATTACCGGTACAAGTGAGTGAAGAATTTTCCTTGAAAATATTCAATGCAATTGAAAATGATCCCAGAACGGAGATAAAGGTTGATCTGCCAAATCAAAGGGTGACCTTTGTAAAAACCGGAGAATCAGAACCTTTTAATATCAACGGATATAAAAAAGAGAATATGCTTAACGGTTTTGATGACATTGACTATTTGCAAAATATTGAGGAAGATATTCAAGAGTTTGCTAAAACCAGACCATTTTAATTTTAATATCTTTTGAAATGCCAGAGAAAAGAAAAATAGAAATAATGGATACTACACTGAGAGATGGTGAACAAACCAGTGGTGTATCTTTTTCGGCTTCTGAAAAATTAACTATAGCCCAACTATTGTTGGAAGAATTAAAGGTTGATCGAATTGAAATTGCTTCCACAAGAGTGTCTGAAGGTGAGTTTGAAGCGGTGCAGAAGATCACAGAGTGGGCAGCTGCTAAAGGCTTAATAAGAAAAGTAGAAGTTCTGTCTTTTGTTGATAATGGTTTATCTATTGACTGGATGGTGAAAACCGGAGCTAAAGTTCAGAACCTGTTAACTAAAGGATCTTTAAATCATTTAAAGCACCAGCTTAAGAAAACTCCTGAGGAGCATTTTAAAACTATTGCCAAAGTAATTGAATTAGCTAAAAAAAAGGATATTGAGACCAATGTTTATTTAGAAGATTGGAGCAATGGAATGAAGGCATCCCCTGAATACGTTTTTCAGTTTTTAGATTTTTTAGCTACACAACCCATTAAAAGAGTGCTGCTACCGGACACTTTAGGAGTGTTAACCCCTAGCGAAACTTACAAATATATTGCTGAGATCAGATTGAAATATCCGAATATGCATCTGGATTTTCATGCCCATAATGATTATGATCTCAGTGTAGCCAATGTGATGGAAGCCATTAAAGCCGGAGCAAATGGCTTACACCTTACCATCAATGGTATGGGTGAAAGAGCGGGTAATGCACCAATGGCAAGTGTGGTAGCTGTCATGAATGATTTTTTACACGATGTTGAAATTTCTGTGAATGAAAAATCCTTATATACTGTTAGTAAATTGGTAGAAACATTTTCAGGTTTTAGGATCCCTGTGAATAAACCTGTATTAGGAGATAATGTATTTACACAAACAGCTGGTATACATGCAGATGGCGACACCAAGCATAATTTATACTTTAATGATCTATTGCCGGAAAGATTTGGCAGAAAGCGACAATATGCATTAGGAAAAACTTCAGGTAAAGCCAATATTCAAAAAAATTTACAGGAATTGGGGTTACAGTTAAATGATGAAGATATAGCTAAAGTTACCCAAAGAATTATAGAACTGGGAGATAAAAAGGAGGTTGTTACCAAAGAAGATCTGCCTTATATAATTTCTGACGTATTGCACAGTAATGTTTATGAAGAGAAAATTACTGTTGAATCCTATGTGTTGACACATTCAAAAGGATTAAGGCCTTCTACAACTATTTCCGTTAAAATAGATAGCGAAACCATTGAAGAAAATGCACAAGGTGATGGTCAGTTTGACGCTTTTATGAACGCTTTAAAAAAGGTATATAAAAGTAAGGGAATGGTTCTTCCAAAATTGACCGATTATGTGGTTAGAATACCACCAGGATCAAATTCAGATGCTTTATGTGAAACTGTAATTACCTGGAAAATAAACGAAAAGAGTTTTAAAACCAGAGGATTAGACTCAGATCAAACAGTTTCAGCAATCGTTGCAACCCAAAAAATGTTGAATATCATATAGAATTCAAAATTTAATATCAGAAAATAGAAAAGCTTAAATGGAATAATATTTTGATTTAAACTTTTTACTTAAAACTTTAGAAAATGAAATTAAAAATAGCACTTTTAGCCGGTGATGGAATTGGACCAGAAGTTATTGATCAGGCAGTAAAGGTTTGTGACGCAGTTGCTAAAAAATTCAAGCATGAAATACATTGGACTCCCGCTTTGACCGGTGCTGCGGCAATTGATGCCGTTGGTGAGCCCTATCCGGATAAGACACATGAGATTTGCTTAAATGCGGATGCGGTTTTATTTGGAGCCATAGGGCACCCCAGATTTGATAATGATCCTTCAGCCAAAGTTCGTCCGGAACAAGGATTATTGAAAATGCGTAAAAAATTGGGCTTATTTGCTAATGTTAGGCCTACTTTTACCTTTCCTTCTTTAATAGACAAATCCCCCTTGAAGAGAGAAAGAATTGAAGGTACTGATCTGGTTTTTTTAAGAGAATTAACCGGAGGTATTTACTTTGGAGAAAAAGGCAGGAAAGATGGAGGGGATACAGCTTTTGATAATTGTGTTTATACTAAAGCTGAAGTAACACGTTTAGCAAGAAAAGGATTTGAATTGGCCATGAAACGCACTAAAAAATTATGCTGTGTTGATAAAGCCAATGTATTGGAAACTTCACGTTTATGGAGGGAAACTGTGCAAGAAATGGAAAAAGATTACCCTGAAGTCGAGGTAAGTTATGAGTTTGTAGATGCTGTTGCCATGCGTCTGGTACAATGGCCAAATTCTTATGATGTGTTGATAACCGAAAATCTATTTGGTGATATATTAACAGATGAAGCTTCTGTGATTTCCGGATCTATGGGATTGATGCCATCAGCGTCTGTAGGCGAAAAAACTTCATTATACGAACCAATTCACGGTTCATATCCGCAAGCAGCAGGAAAGGACATTGCAAACCCTTTAGCCACAATTTTATCTGCGGCTATGATGTTTGAAGATGCTTTTGGTCTTAAAGACGAAGCTCAAGCCATTAGGGAAGTAGTGAATAGATCCTTGGATGAAGGAATAATTACAGAAGATCTGGCTGATAACTCTACAGCATATAAAACAAGTGAAGTAGGAGATTGGTTGGTTGAAAATATCTAGAATAATTTTTTAAATATTGACTAATTTAAGGTGGTATAGTTATACTACCTTTTTTTTATTTTAAAAGTAGTTTTACACTTTTATAAACTTTTAGTTTTCAGTAAAATAGTCGTAATCTCGAAATTGTTGAAAAATTTACTAATATGTATTGCTGAATAACTTACATAATTAAGTACTTTTGCAAGGTTTGTTTAATATACTCTATGGTTCTTACAAAGTTTGATAAAGAAGAAAAAGTAATTGGTAAAAAATTATATGATTACCAGCATGGTGCAATTGATAAAATATTTGATCGAATAAATGAATCTCCTGATCATTACAATTTACTCTATCAACTACCAACAGGAGGAGGAAAAACTGTAATTTTTTCTGAAATTGCCAGAAAATATATTCAAAGAACTCATCATAAAGTTTTAATTCTAACGCATAGGATCGAATTATGTAAGCAAACATCCAATATGCTTACAGAATTTGAAGTAGAAAATAAAATAATTGACAGTAGTGTAAAGGAAGTGACAAACGAGGATAATTTCACCTGTTTTGTTGCTATGGTTGAAACTTTGAATAATCGTATAAAAGAGGAAAAGGCTGATATTGAAGATATTGGTTTGGTAATTGTTGATGAAGCACATTATAATTCTTTTAGAAAGCTATTCAAACATTTTGAAAAGTGTTTTATTTTAGGGGTAACCGCAACACCACTAAGTTCAAACATTAATTTACCTATGAGGGAGATCTACAACGATCTGATCGTAGGTGAAAAAATATCTTCACTCATTGAAAAAGGTTTCTTGGCCGAAGCAACTACTTATAGTTTTAATGTTAATTTGAGTTCATTAAAGATTGGTGCAAACGGTGATTATACAGTGAAATCTTCCGAAGAATTATATTCAAAGAATATCATGCAATCCAAATTGGTAAATGCATATGAAAATACTTCATTAGGAAAAAAAACATTGATTTTTAATAACGGTATCCATACTTCTCGCCATGTATATGAATTATTTAAAGTTGCTGGTTATAAAATAAAGTATATTGATAATACTAATTCAAAAGAAGAACGCAGGCATATTTTAGATTGGTTTAAAAATACTCCTGATGCTATTTTAACATCAGTAGGTATCTTAACAACAGGATTTGATGAACCTACAATTGATGCTATAATTATTAATCGAGCTACAAAATCTCTGGCCCTATATTTTCAGATGATCGGTAGAGGATCAAGAGTTATAGAAAAAAAAGAAGAATTTTCCGTTATTGATTTAGGTAATAATGTTTCAAGATTTGGTTTGTGGACAGATGATATTGATTGGCACTTGATCTTTAGGAACCCTAATTTTTTCTTAGAGAATCTAATGAGTGATGATGAAATTGAACGCAATTTCAGATATGTAATGCCTGAAAGCATAAAAGAAATGTTTGTCAATTCCAAAGAATTTGATTTTGATGTAAAAGAAGAGTACGGAATAGCGATAAAATCAGGATTAAAATCTAAAGCCGTATTGGAAAAATCAATAGCACAACATGCGAAGATCTGTAAAGAAAACAGTGAAGATGTATTTGACGCACACATACTTTCCAGAGAATTAAATGATGAAATTGAATTTAGAATAAAACAATACTCTTATTGTATTTTAAAAAGTTCTAATAATTATATCAAATGGTTGGAAGAGGACTATAAGCGACAGTTAAGAGTTAAAATCAGTCAATTGTTTAATTAAACCTCTGATTGACACTTATTTTGATCAGGTAAATTAATATTCCTATGGTTAAAATTGAATATAATTTTGAATTCTTTTATAATTTAGTATTTTCGCAAACAAATGACTACTAAATTATTTTCCATATTCTTTTCAAGTTTTATTCTTGTTCAAAGTTTTAATATTCATCTTAATGATATTTTTAAGCTCAACGAGTTAGTGGAACATGTTCAATTTCACGAAGAGAAATATGGAGATAATATCTTTGTGTTTTTGTCTAAGCATTATGGCGAATTAAGAGAAAAACACGAAAATAATAGTCAAGAAGATGATCATAGACAATTACCTTTTGGCCACAATTGTAGTTTTGACTCATTGACAGCATTCGATTTGCATAAAATAAAGTATATGATCGATCAAACTCATCGGACAATAAGTCGAACCACAATTTTCTATTATCAAGAATCATATTCTTCCTTCGAAAAACCTAAAATATTTCAACCGCCTCAAATTACATAGTTCACTTTTGTTTAAAATCACTATCTTTTAAAGTGATTTATATTAAGCACTTACGTGCTATTCGTTACTTAAACCTTATTATTAAATACGGGTCTAATACAATAAAACAATTAATGAATTATGTTAACTAGCATTATTAAATTTAGCTTAAAGAATAAACTAATAATATTTTTATTTACAGCTTTTATTATTGGGTATGGAATTTATTCACTCAGCCAAATTCCAATTGGCGCTGTTCCTGATGTCACAAATAATCAAGTACAAGTAATAACAACTTCGACAAATTTGTCAACCCAGGATATTGAACAGTTTATAACATATCCTGTTGAAATTGAAATGGCTAATTTACCCGGAGTAGTTGAAATAAGATCAATTTCCAAATTCGGGTTATCTGTAGTAACCATTGTTTTTGAAGAAAACATGGGAACTTATCTGCCAAGGCAATTAATATCTGAAAAAATTAAGTCAGCGAGTGAAAAAATACCTGAAGGCTTTGGTGTACCTGAATTAGGGCCAATTACTACAGGTTTAGGAGAAATTTACCAATATATACTCGATACAAAACCAGGTTATAAAGATAAATATTCTGCAACTGAGTTAAGAACGATTCAGGATTGGATCGTAAAGCGCCAGCTTTCAGGAATTCCGGGAGTCGTAGAGGTTAATACCTGGGGAGGGTATTTAAAAGTATATGAGGTTGCTATTAAAACCGAAAAGTTAAATGCAATGAATATCTCAGCTATTGATGTTTATACTGCTTTAGAAAAAAATAATAGTATTGCCGGTGGCGGTTATATTGAAAAATCGAATAAAGCCTATTTCATTAGAGGTGAGGGCTTGGTTAAAAATTTAGATGATATAAAAAATATCCCGGTAAAAACTGTAAACGGATTTTCAATATATATAAAGGACATTGCTACAGTTGGATTTGGAAGCGCTACACGGTTTGGTGCAATTACTGGTAATGGGCAAGGTGAAAAAGTTTTGGGACAAGTAATGATGTTAAAAGATGGAAACTCTAAAAAAGTAATTGAAGCGGTTAAAGAACGAGTTGCATCTATTTCTACTTCATTGCCTGAAGGAGTTTATATCAATCCTTTTTTAGAGAGAAGTGAGTTAATAGCAAAAACTACAAACACGGTAGTTGAAAATCTACTTTTAGGTTGTTTGATCGTAATTTTTATTGTGGTTCTAATCCTTGGGAATCTACGTTCAGGCTTAGTTGTTGCATCCGTAATCCCTATGACATTGCTTTTTGCATTGTCATTGATGTATTTATTTGGTATTGATGCCAATTTAATGAGTTTGGGGGCGATTGATTTCGGAATTATTATTGATGGCTCAGTGATCATAGTTGAATATATCGCTTTTCAAATCACTTCAAACAGACGTGAGTTAATTAAGCTCAACCCTATTGAAAAGCAAGAAGCAATTGATGAAATAACCTATAAAAGTTCATCAAAAATGATGAATTCAGCTGTTTTTGGCCAACTTATCATATTAATTGTATTTATCCCTATTCTTTCTTTAACCGGAGTTGAAGGAAAAATGTTTAAACCAATGGCTTTAACTTTTAGTTTTGCTTTAATAGGTGCCATGATCTTTGGATTAACATATGTACCCGTAATGTCATCCTTATTTTTAAAACCAACAAAGGTTTCGGCTAAAAACATTTCTTTTAAATTGATGAATTTTTTAAGTAGGGCCTACGAACCATCAATTCGCTGGGCATTGAAAAGTAAAACAGCTGTCTTAAGTGTATCAGGATTTTTACTGATCTTTTCAATGTATCTTTTTACAACAATGGGTGGTGAGTTTGTACCAACATTGGATGAAGGAGATTTTGTAATTCAGCCCATTCTAAAAACAGGTACTTCTCTGAGTAAAACCATTGAAACAACAACAAAAATTGAAAAAATATTATTGGATAAATTCCCTGAAATTGAACAAGTTGTCAGTAGGATAGGGGCAGCTGAGATACCTACAGACCCCATGTCAATGGAAGAAAGCGATGTGATCATAAAACTAAAACCAAAAAGCGAATGGGTTTCGGCTAAAACCAAAGATAAGCTTGCCGATAAGTTCAAAGAAGCTTTAGCCATCATACCGGGAATGGGAGTTGAATTCACTCAACCTATTGAAATGCGTTTTAATGAGTTGATAACAGGTGTTAGAGCGGATATTGCTATTAAAATATTTGGTGAAGATCTAAGTGTATTAAGTAAAAAAGGAAATGAAATTAAAATGTTGATTGAAAATGTAGAAGGGGCTTCAGATATTTCGGTGGAGAAGATTGCCGGCTTACCCCAGATGAGTATTATTTATGATCGGAAGAAAGCTGCCAGATATGGCATACATATTGAAGATATTAATAATATGATCTCCATGGGATTTTCTGGTGCCGTGGCCGGTAGTATTTTTGAAGGAGAAAAACGTTTTGACTTGGCAATTCGATTAGATGAGAACAAAAGAATCGGAATTTCCAATATCGAAAACCTTTATATCGATTCTCCAAATGGATATAAAGTACCATTACATGAATTGGCTGCAATTACCTATACTAAAGGTCCTGCTAAAATATCAAGAGATGATACGAAAAGAAGAATTGTAGTTGGCATCAATGTGAGAAACCGGGACTTACAATCGGTTGTTGATGATATACAAAATTTAATTGAAACAAATATTGAACTCCCTGTTGGGTACAATATTACTTATGGCGGGCAGTTTGAAAATTTACAAAATGCAAAAGCTCGGTTAAAAGTTGCAGTTCCTATTGCTTTGGCACTTATTTTTTTATTGTTATATTTTGCTTTTAATTCGGCAAGTGAAGCACTGATGATCTATTCAGCAATTCCATTATCTGCTGTTGGTGGCGTATTTTTATTATGGATAAGAGATCTGCCATTTAGTATATCTGCTGGTGTAGGCTTTATCGCTTTATTTGGTATTGCTGTTTTAAATGGCATTGTATTGATTGAACATTTTAAAGAATTAAAAGAAGAAGGAATGGATGATATAAATGAAAGAATAATCAAAGGAGCTAAAGAACGTCTTCGACCAGTAATATTAACGGCAGCGGCTGCAGCGCTAGGGTTTTTGCCCATGGCAATTTCAACAAATGCGGGGGCTGAAGTACAACGACCGTTAGCTACTGTGGTTATTGGCGGATTGGTTTCTGCAACTTTATTAACCATGTTAGTATTACCGGTATTATATTCAATTTTTGATAAGAAAAGAGAAACAAGAAAACGTAAAAAAGCAAATATTAAAATAATAGGCTTCTTAGTAATCGCATTAAGTGTTACTTTACAAAGTAACGCCCAAGAAGTGAAACAGTTAGGTTTAGATGAAGTATACAATTTAGCATTAGAAAACAATGCTGGATTAAAAGCCTCATCGTTAAAAGTAGATGAAGCAGATGCCCTTGTTGGAAATGCTTTTAGCTTTGATAAAACTGAAATATATTATAATTATGATGAAAACAATCTGGCAATAAACAATGAGGCCTTGAAAGTATTTGGTATACAGCAAGATTTCTTGTTTCCAACAATTTATTTTGCCGGTAAAAAATTAAACAAGGCTACTTATGATATGGAATCCAGTTCTTATGAGATCAAAAAGAAAATTTTGGAAAGAGAGGTTAACGCATCATATTATCGATTACAATATGAATTAGAAATAGAGAATATTTTCAGAAAGTTAGATAGTTTTTACAAAACCTTTGCCTATGCAGCTAAACGAAAGTTTGAAACGGGTGAGACCAACTATTTAGAAAAGATCACAGCACAAGCTAAACAAAGGGAATTACAAACATTGTACAAACAGTCACAAGAAGATGTAGGCTCGGCTTTGGTTAATTTGCAAAAATTAGTTCAAAGTGAAATTGAATTCACTATTGAACCAAAAAGTTTGGTAAAACTGGAATTACGAACCCTTGCAATCAATGAAAATCCGGGATTGACCTATTTTGAAAATAAAAAGTTCTTTTTTCAAGCAAGGAACAATTATGAAAAGCAGCAGCTATTACCCGATATTAGTCTGAATTACTTTCAAGGTTCTAATTCAGATCTGAACTATAATTTATCAGGTTATCAAATAGGATTAAAAATTCCTTTACTTTTTAGTGGAAATGCATCTAAAATCAAGGCGTCAAAAATTGCACAAGAAATAGTTGAACAGCAAGCAGAAGAATATAAAATTACGTTAAATTCAAAACAAATCCATTTGTTATCTCAGTTACGAAAGTATGAAGAAGCCCTATCTTATTATAACGAAGAAGGAAAATCCCTATCGGAAGAAATTTTTAAAACTGCAAAATTTAGCTATAAAAATGGTGAAATTGACTTTTTCCAATATATCCAAAGTCTGGAAAATGCCTTCGGGATATTGATTACCTATTTGGAAAATTTGAATTTATATAATCAAACAGTTATTAAAATAAATTATTTAACATTATAAAGATCTAAAAATGAACTACCATATAAAAAATATAACTGCACTTTTAATGACATTTTTGGTTTTAAGTTGTGGAAAATCAGATAATCAATCAGAAATGCCAAATGAATCTTCTGTTAATAAAGAAGAAATAGGTAATAATGATCTGATAATTCTTTCAAAAGCACAGTTTCAAAGTGAAGAGATGCAACTGGCGACCTTACAGGATATTTCTTTTCCAACTCAAATAAAAACTACTGGAATTATTGATGTACCTCCAAATAGTAAAGCTATAATAAGCGCATTTACAGGGGGTTATATTAAAAGTTCACCATTGTTGATTGGAGATAAAGTAAAAAAAGGACAAGCACTTGTTACTATTGAAAATCTTAATTTTATAGAAATGCAACAGGAGTATTTAGAAGTTTCTGAGCAATTAACATATTTAAGATCCGAATATGAACGGCAAAAAGAATTATATGACGAAAAAATATCTTCTAAAAAAAGTTTCTTAAAAGCCGAGAGTAATTATAAAAAAGCAAGTGCTATACACAATGGTTTAAACAAAAAATTGGAAATGCTAAATATAGATCCAACATTGATTGAGAATGGAAACTTTAGTTCTGTTGCAACAATATACTCACCTATAAGTGGTAGTATCACTCATGTAAATGTAAGTTCAGGAACTTATGTCTCACCAGCAGATAAGATTATGGAAATTGTTAATGCGGATCACATTCACTTAGAATTAAAAGTTTTTGAAAAAGATGTTCTAAAAATAAAGAAAGGGCAAAAGGTAATCTTTAGAATACCAGAATCTTCGGATAAGAATTTTGAAGGGGAGATCCATCTTATTGGAAAATCAATAGATGAAAATAGAACAGTACAGGTGCATGCTCACATTGACCATGACTTAAAACACAATTTCATCGTTGGTATGTTTGTAGAAACTGATATTGTGATCGATGATAATACATTAAAAGCTTTACCAGAAAATGCCTTTGTTGATGTGAATGGTAAAAGTTTTGTATTGACATTAAAATCTAAGGATAATGACAATTACACTTTTATTAAAAAGGAAATTGTTATTGGTAAAACATATAATGATTATACGGAAATAAAAGATAGCAGCCCTTTTAAGGATACCGATCAGTTCTTATTGGGAGGTTTTAATCTAATATCTGAAGAAGACTAAACCATTGTGTTTAAAATCTGTTTGTGCTTGACTTGGCTGTTCCCTTATTTTTAATAGTTGGAAGTAAAATACTTTAAAGTATTAAGTTTTATGATTTAAACTACTCGGTAATTCAAATAATTCCAGATCAAAATAGGATACTGAAGCAAGTAAATGGTCAAAAATATCCGCCATAATATATTCATAGTTTTCCCATCTTTTATCACTGCTAAAAGCATAAATTTCGATTGGAATTCCTTGAGATGTTGGAGGTAATTGCCTGATCATGATCATCATATCCTTATTGATGCCTGAATGATTGTGTATGTATGAATCAATATACTTTCTAAAAACCCCAATATTGGTAAGATTTCTTCCGTTCAAGAGTAATTCTTTATTTATATTTTGCTCTTTATTATAAGCGTTTATTTTATCCTGAAGGTTTTCCAGGTAACTTTCAATTAATTCAATATTTTTAAGTATATCTACCTCATTATTAGTTAAATATTTAACACTATCTAATTTTATAATTAAAGCCCTTTTTATTCGCCTTCCATCAGAATTAGTCATTCCTCTCCAATTTTTAAAAGAGTCGGAGATCAAAGCATATGTAGGTATTGTAGTAATGGTTTTGTCAAAATTTTGAACCTTAACAGTTGCCAGATTGATTTCAATAACATCACCATCTGCACCATACTTTTCAAAGGTGATCCAGTCGCCAATTCGTACCATATCGTTTATAGAAACTTGTATACTGGCAACAAAACCCATAATCGTATCTTTAAAGATCAATATAATAACGGCAGAAGCAGCACCAATAGTAGTGGCAAATTTTATAAATGTAATTCCTGTGATGATCACAAAAATTGACATAAGACCAATTATCCATGCAAAAATCATGAATACCTGGATAAAGCTATCAATAGGTTTGTCTTTTAAACGCGGCAAGGTTTTAAAATAATCTTTTAAAGTATTTAGCAGGCTTCTAATGATCCAAAGTGTTAGAACAACAGCAAAGACTTCCAGGCCTTTTCCTATAATATTTCCAGCATATTCAAAATCCATAAATACTAAAGGAATAAATTCTAAAGAAATGATCAATGGAATAATATGGGCAATATTCCTGGGGACCTTATTGTTAACCAAATGGTCATCAAAGCTCGTTTTAGATCTATCTGCTATTTGGTGAAAAACCTTTATGAGAATTTTTCTTGCTACAAGGTCGATGATCAATACTACCAATAACAGTATTAAAAATAAACCCAACATATTGATATATTTGGCTGATGAATCGGAAACACCAATTGATATTAGATAATTATATAGCCAATGAGATAATTTGTTCATGGTCAATCGAATCTTTATGTTTAAAAGCTGCAAAAATACAGCTATTAAAATTAAAGCAAAATTTTTAATGAGAAGAATAAAACATAATTAGAAAAAAGTATGATAAACTGTCTCATTTTTGTAATTTGTAAGCTCTATTTATATTAAATAATAAATAATCAAAGAAAATGAAAATATTAAAATTCTTAATGATTCTTTTGATACTGAGCATTAGCATTCATATCAATGCCCAATCTGCGGATGAAATTATTGCAAATTATTTTGAGCACATCGGGGGTGTTGAAAAATGGGAGAAATTAAATGGAATCAAAATGAGTATTAATGTGAATCAAAATGGCATGGATATACCAATTGATATCATAAAGCTAAAGGGCGGAAATCGAATGTCTGTTATTCATATTCAAGGAAATAAAATCAAGCAGGGTGTTTACGACGGAGAAACCTTATGGACCATAAATTTTATGACTCAAAAAGC
>Ga0209013_10001432_pt1 | contig 22015 bp, 19 predicted proteins | sample Cruoilmetagenom2_FD_187291 | JGI IMG/M metagenome (GOLD analysis project Ga0209013, IMG submission 187291) | Oil polluted marine microbial communities from Coal Oil Point, Santa Barbara, California, USA - Sample 2 (SPAdes) (version 2) | ecosystem: Environmental > Aquatic > Marine > Oil seeps ... | reverse complement strand
GATAAAGAAGAAAGTTTAGCATTTAACCTCTTCAAATCCAAAAATTACAACTTTTTTCTTTCGATCTTAAAAAAATTGCATTTCAGATTTAAATTTTGGAGTGTAAACAGTAGTGCATTTTCCATAAGGGGATTTTACCCATATTTGGATAAAATTCACACAATTGAATCCACGGTGCTTATCCCGGGGATGACACAGACTAAAGGAATCAAGCTTGGCAGAAGTAGCATGTACCCATTGTAACCTTAGATTTTCTGAAGAGGTCATGATAAAAGAAAAAGGAAAGGCTACGCAACATTTTTTCTGCTGTAAAGGATGCCAGGGTGTCTACCACCTTCTCAATGAAGAGGGACTGGATACTTTTTATGACAAGCTGGGAGATACCAAACTTCAACCTGCTACCCAAAATAATGACGGTCTGGAAAAGTTTGATCTGGAAGGTTTCAGGAACAAGTACGTCAAGACCGATGACGACGGACTATGTGAGATCCATCTGATCATAGAAGGCATACACTGTTCTGCCTGTGTCTGGCTCAACGAAAAAGTACTGCATAAAACAGCCGGTGTCATCGAAGCAAGTATCAATTACAGCAACAATAAGGCCAAAGTGGTCTGGGATCCTGAAGTGGTCAAACTTTCACATATCATAGAAACCATCCGTTCCATCGGATACAATGCCTATCCCTATGACCCGAAACTTCAGGAAGAACGTGCCATCTCTACTAGAAAGACCTATTATACACGTATCCTGGTCGCGGTATTCGGCTCTATGAACATTATGTGGCTCGCTGTTGCGCACTATGCAGGGTATTTTTCCGGCATACAACAGTCTTTCAAAGATATTCTCAATATTGCAGAGTTTATCCTGGCTACACCTGTACTCTTTTACTCGGGGTGGATATTTTTCAGAGGTGCTTACTACGGCTACAAAAACAACATCGTCAACATGGACACCCTGGTTGCTTCGGGTGCACTCTCTGCCTATATCTACTCCATCTATGCCATGGTCACACAAAGAGGAGAAGTCTATTTTGATTCGGTGGTGATGATCATCACTTTTGTGCTGGTAGGAAAATACCTTGAAGTCCTGAGCAAGAAACATGCCGTAGACACCATGGATTCTCTTATGGGAAGCACCCCCACAGAAGTCACTACGGTCAAAGACGGAGTGAAAGCCCTTGTGAGCATTGAAAATATCATGGTAGGTGATGTGATAGAACTCAAACCCGGTGAAAAAGTGGTCATAGACGGGGAAGTCATTTGGGGTGAGGGATCTTTTGATGAATCTTCGCTCACAGGAGAAAATGAACCTCTCTATAAAAAAGAGTTGGACATCATTCTAAGCGGCTCCATCTGTCTGGACTCTGTCCTGCACTACCGTGCTACCAAAGATGCTTCCAGTTCCATGCTCACTTCCATCGTCAATCTTCTTGAAGAATCCATCACCAAAAAACCCCGCATCGAACAACTGGCAAACACTGTTTCAGGATACTTTTCAACCATCATCCTGATCATCGCCCTCCTCACCTTTACAGGATGGTACTTCTGGGCGGGGAGTTTTGAGCAGGCACTTATCGTCGGTATCTCTGTGATCGTCATCGCCTGCCCCTGTGCTTTGGGATTGGCAACGCCTATGGCAACCCTTGTGGGCATATCTGTTGCCGCCAAAAGAGGTATACTCTTCAAAGAGGCTTCTTTTCTTGAAACCATGGCAAAAAGCGACATCCTTGCCTTGGACAAAACCGGTACCATCACGGAGGGAAAACCCTCTGTGGTCAGCGCAGACTTTTATGAAGACTTTGATCACTCGTTGCTGCATGCTCTCGTCAGTACTTCCAACCATCCTATCTCACAGGGGATCAAAGCATATATTGAAATAAATTATAAAAAAACAGAAACACATACACTTGAAGAGATAAAAAGTATCGAGGCAAAAGGCTTAAGCGCTTCTTATCAGGGGAAAGCACTCATAGGTGGAAATGCTGCACTGCTTAACTCCTTGGACATAGCTGTGGATGCAGATTCAGAAAATGCCCTCTTCTTCTTTTCTATCAACCAGATTCTAGTTGCCCGTTTTGAACTGAGTGATACCATTAGAGAAGGTGCAGCAGAGGCCATAGAGAAGATCAAAGCTATGGATATACAGGTAGTGATGCTCACAGGAGACCATGATCAAAGTGCACAAAAAGTGGCAAAACAGGTAGGCATAGACAAAGTCTACTCCAAACTCCTCCCGCAGGACAAGGCAGGCATGATAGACGAGTTCCATCAGGAAGGACATGTCATTGTCATGGTCGGAGACGGTATCAATGACACCATAGCCCTTGCCTCTTCGGACATTTCCATCGCCATGGGAAATGGCGCGGATGTGGCGATCTCCGTAAGCGACATCGTACTATTAGATGAAAAACCTGCCAGTATCTATGAAGCTTACAAACTCTCACGCAGGACCTTCGGCGCAGTCAAAGAGAACCTAGGGTTTTCACTGTTGTATAATGTCGTAGCCGTACCGCTTGCTGTTATGGGATTTGTAAACCCGCTGGTAGCTGCACTCTCCATGTCTTTAAGTTCATTGGTGGTTGTAGGTAATTCCATGCGGATCAAACGTTTAAAATTTAAGGATAAATAATGTCAGAAAACATCGTTGTATTAATGATAGGTATCTCTACACTTTTAGGTGTCATAGGGTTACTGGGTTTGATCTGGGCAGTAAGAACAGGTCAATTTGACGACCAAAGTAAATTCATCGATGCAGTACGTCATGATAATGAAGAAGACCTGCAGGATGCTGCCATGATGCAGGAGAAGAAAAAAGCCTATAAAGAAAAGATGAAACAGGAAAGAGCGGAAAAAGAAAAAAACTATAGACCGGCAGATTAGTGCTAAGTGCTATTATGAAACTATTTCATGGTTTTATAAAAATAAATCCATAATTTTTAATTTCTAATTTCTAATTTTTATGCTACCATTATATGAATAAATATGAATCACTGTAAAAGGTATGCCAATGTCCATCAAAAAACTCTTTTTCACCTCTCTGCTCTCTTTAGGGATCCTTAATGCCCAAAGCACTATAGGACTTAACATCAACAGTAACGATATTGAAGTACTTGCTGCCCTGAACCTCAATACTTACGCAGACTACTCAGACAGTACCACATACATCATAGACGGTTCTTATCTGCATACCGATGGTGACAATCTCTCTACTTTGGGCTTAAGCGGACAAAATACCTTTCAGGGAGTGGAAGGTCTTGCGCTTGCCTTTGGAGCAAAACTCGTCTTTGCCAGTGATTTTTTTGCCGTTCCTCTCTTTGGAAAAGCGATCTATGCACTGCCGTTGAACGACAGTATCCCTACAACTTCCATAGCGACAAGCTTTGCTTATGCCCCCTCTGTTCTATCTTTCCGTGATGCAGAAAGCTATACGGAATTCAGGATTGAAGCAGATATGGAAGTGATCTCAAATATCCATCTCTTTACGGGTTACCGCAACATAGACACAGAGTATGACAGATATGATAAAACTTTCAACAGCAGTTTTTACGGTGGGATGAAACTTAGTTTCTAGTGTTATAATGTTCATAATAAAATCTTAGGGGGATTTTTCATGTCTATTTTAGTCACCGGCGGTGCCGGTTATATAGGATCTCATACTGCTGTCTTACTTATAGAAGCCGGCTATGATATCATCGTCTTCGACAACTTTTGCAATGCTTCCATTGAAGCCATCAAAAGAGTTGAAAAAATTGTAGATCAAAAGATTACAACCATCAAAGGTGATGTAAGAAACAGAGATGACCTTCACAGAGTATTTAATGAGCATAAAATAGATGCCGTGATCCACTTTGCAGGGCTTAAAGCAGTAGGTGAATCCGTAGAAAAACCTCTCAAATATTATGATAACAATGTCAACGGTACAGCTGTTTTATGTGAAGTCATGGCAGAACATGGTTGTAGATCCATCGTCTTCAGCTCTTCTGCCACAGTCTATGGTGATCCACACACCACACCTATCAATGAGAATTTTCCACTCTCTGCAACCAATCCCTACGGAAGATCCAAACTTTTTGTGGAAGAGATACTCAGAGACCTTTATATTTCAGATAATGCATGGAAGGTCGTGCTGCTTCGCTACTTCAACCCTGTAGGTGCGCATCTCTCCGGGACCATAGGAGAAGACCCAAACGGTATTCCCAATAACCTCATGCCTTTCATTGCCCAGACAGCCGTAGGGAAAAGAGAATACCTCAGTATCTTTGGAGATGATTACGAGACACATGACGGTACAGGTGTGAGAGACTACATTCATGTTATGGACCTGGCAGACGGTCACGTCAAAGCCCTTGATAAAATAGAGAACTTCACAGAAGTCATGACCATCAACCTGGGTACAGGCAAAGGGTACTCCGTACTGGACATGGTCAAAGCATTTGAAAAAGCGTCCGGGGAAAAAGTCCCCTACAAAATAGCCCCAAGAAGAGCCGGAGATATAGCCAAATGTTTTGCAGATCCAAGCTACGCAAAAGAGATCTTAGGCTGGGAAGCAAAAAAAGGTATAGATGAAATGTGTGAAGACTCTTGGAGATGGCAAAGCAGCAATCCTGACGGATATACTCATTAATATATTAATGCCATTTTGTGCTAAGCTTTCATTCAAAATATGCAATAAGGAACCATCTTGAGTATACAAAAATCCATTTTCAGAGAATACGATATCCGTGGTATTTACAAAAAAGAGTTAAATGAGCAATCTGTCAAACTTATAGGTTACTATTTAGGTCAAAAAATAGGAGGAGACAAAGTGGTCTCCATCGGTTACGATGCACGTTCACACTCACCTATATTACGTGACTACCTGACATCAGGACTTAATGCAGCAGGCTGTAAAGTATTGGATATGGGCATGGTTGCTACTCCTGTGAACTATTTTTCAAATTACCAAACTATTGATTCTCTCATTCAACATTCAACATTCAACATTCAACATTCTGAAGCATCCCCAGACGCTTCCATTATGATCACCGGATCACACAATCCAAGCGAATATAACGGTTTTAAAATGACTGTGAATAAAAGTCCTTTTTTTGGAGAATCGATTTATGCCATGGGTGATGAGATCATTGCAGATCAGGATAGAGTCATCCCTGACAATACTGAAAAAATCGACATAGATGTGAAAACACCTTATATTGATTTTATGGTAAACGAGTTTTCACATCTCAAGAACTTCCCTCAAAAAATTGTGATCGATGGCGGTAACGGTGTTGCGGATACTGTGATCACAGATATTTTTGATGCCTTGAACTTTAATTACACAGGGCTCTATCTTGAGCCGGACGGTACCTTTCCAAATCACCATCCGGATCCTTCAGTAGAAGAAAACCTTGTAGATATCAAAGCTGCTTTGGAAAAAGAGGGAGACATCGCTTTTGCCTATGACGGAGATGCCGACCGCATCGCCGTACTGACCCACAAGTACAACATCAAAGGTGATCAGATGGCGCTGCTCTATGCGATGAAAATGGAAAATCCTACGGTCATCGGTGAAGTCAAGTGTTCACAGGTGATGTATGATGAGCTCGAACGCCGCGGCGCGAAAGCCATCATGTACAAAACCGGACACTCAAATCTTAAAGTGAAGATGAAAGAGACAGGTGCGGACTTAGCCTGTGAAGTCTCTGGACATATCTTTTTCAAACACCGTTACTTTGGTTACGATGATGCCATCTATGCCACACTTAGAATGCTGGAACTTATCCAGGACGGCGTAGACCTTGATGCTGAGTTGGATGCCCTCCCTCAGGTTTTTTCCACTGAAGAGTTAAAAGTAGAAACCACAGAAGAGGAGAAGTTCCTCATTATCGATAAAGTAAAAGAATTACTCAAAAATCCTCCAAGTGATTTTCCTGCCATCGTCAGCATCATAGATGTAGACGGCGTACGTATAAACTTTGAAAAAGGATGGGGACTCGTAAGAGCCTCCAACACCACTCCGGTACTTGTCACACGTTTTGAATCCACAGATGAGAATCTGGCAAAAGAATATGAAGAGAAAGTAAATGATCTTATTGCAGAGGCAAAGAGATTGGCGTTAAGCGTATGACTCTTAACTCTAATTTTGCTATAATATTCTTTAAAATAACTAGGGGGTCATATTCAAATGCTTAAGAAAAAAAGACGCAAAGAAGACCAAATTATTACCAAATGCCTTTTTCCTGCAGCAGGTTATGGTACACGCTTTTTACCTGCGACGAAAGCCATTCCAAAAGAGATGCTGCCTGTTCTCACTAAACCTCTCATGCAGTATGGTGTAGAAGAGGCTGTTGCAGCAGGTATACATACAATGGCCATAGTTACCGGTAGAGGAAAACGTGCCATAGAAGACCACTTTGACAGATCGTATGAGCTAGAACATCAGATCAAAGACACAAGTAAGGAAGCGTTAATGAACGAAGTTCGTTCACTCGTTACGCAATGTACATTTTCATATACCAGACAATTAGAGATGAACGGTTTGGGACACGCCATACTCACAGGAGAAACTCTCATAGGAAATGAACCTTTTGCTGTTATTTTAGCAGATGACCTATGTACAAATGGCAACGACTCTGTGCTCAAACAAATGATCGAAGTCTACGAAAAGTATCAATGCTCCATCGTAGCCATAGAAGAAGTCCCTATGGATCAAACTAATAAATACGGTGTCATAGCCGGAAACTTAGTTGACAGTACCGATGATACATACAGAGTCACAGACATGGTTGAAAAACCAGACCCAAAAGATGCTCCGACAAACATGGCAATCATCGGTCGCTATATCTTAACTCCCGATATCTTTGATATCCTCAGAAAAACTAAGCCAGGTAAAGGTGGAGAGATTCAGATCACAGATGCCCTACTTGAACAAGCCAAACAAGGAAAAGTTATCGCTTACAAATTTAAGGGTCAACGTTTCGACTGTGGCTCCGTGGATGGGTTTGTGGAAGCTACTAATTATTTTTATAACAGGGAACACAAATAATGAAGACAAAAATAGCAATTATCGGTTTAGGTTACGTGGGCCTACCTCTTGCACATGCTTTTAGCGAGAAGTACGAAGTAGTTGGTTTTGATATCAATACAAGCCGAATCGATGAACTAAACAATGCTTATGATCGTACTCTTGAACTGGATAAAGCACAGATGAAAGAAGCTTTGGCTAATGGTATGAAGTTTAGCACAGAGTTAAATGATATTGCAGATTGTAATGTGTATGTTGTAACAGTACCAACTCCAATAGACAATTCCAACCGTCCTGACCTTACTCCTCTTATTAAATCTTCAGAGAGTGTAGGGAAAGTGCTTAAAAAAGATGATATTGTCATTTATGAATCAACTGTTTATCCAGGAGTTACAGAAGAGGTATGTGTACCAGTTCTTGAAAAGACATCCGGGTTAGTATTCAACAAAGATTTCTTTGCCGGTTATTCTCCTGAGCGTATTAATCCAGGAGACAAAGAACATACAGTTAAAAAGATCCTCAAAGTCACTGCCGGTTCAACACCTGAGATTGCCATTAAAGTAGATAACCTATATAAAAGTGTCATCACTGCTGGAACTCACCTGGCATCTTCTATCAAAGTTGCAGAAGCCTCAAAAGTCATCGAAAATACCCAAAGAGATGTTAACATTGCTCTTGTTAATGAATTAGCACTTATTTTTGACACAATGGGAATTGATACCAACGATGTTATTGAAGCAGCAGCGACCAAGTGGAATTTCATTAAACTGACCCCTGGTCTGGTTGGTGGGCACTGTATCGGTGTCGACCCTTATTACCTTACATACAAAGCAGAAGAACTTGGATATAAACCAAACCTAATCCTTGGTGCCAGACAAATCAATAACGGTATGGGTAAATACATTGCAGAACAGACCATTAAAACAATGATCGCTAATGACAAACGCATTAAAGACTCAAATGTGTTGATCTTGGGTGTAACTTTTAAAGAAGACTGTCCTGATATGAGAAACACAAAAGTCGTAGATGTGATTGAAGAGTTAAAAACGTATGGCTGTAATGTGGATGTGTATGATCCTTGGGTTGATCCGGAAGAAGAGAAACATCATTACAGTCATGGGATTATTGAAGACCCATTTAAATCAGATAAAAAATATGACTCTATTGTCGTAGCTGTGTCACATAAACAATTCATCGCATTAAGTGAAGATGACTATCAAAAGATATCAAATACTTCTCCTGTAATTATGGATATTAAAGGCATAGTACCAAATCCAAGTTGGAGATTATAATATGACAAGTATTAAAATACAGTACAGGGAGGCACTAAATGCCGAGTCGTAAGAATTTTGCACTTATGGGAGCAGCAGGATATATTGCTCCAAGACATATGAAAGCCATAAAAGAGACAGGAAACAACCTTGTAGCTGCATTAGATCCTTATGATGGTATTGGGATCATGGACAGTAACTTCCCTCAAGCAGACTTTTTTACCGAATTTGAAAGATTTGACAGGTTTGTAGATAAGTGGCATAGAGATAATGGTAAGAAAATTGATTATATGTCTATCTGTTCACCAAACTATCTGCATGATGCGCATATAAGATTTGCATTGAAAAGTGGTGCAGATGCTATCTGTGAAAAACCTCTCGTGCTTAACCCTCACAATATTGACCAACTTAAGATCATAGAACAAGAAACAGGAAAAAAAGTCTACAACATCTTACAACTAAGACTGCACCCCGCTATCATCGCTTTAAAAGAAAAAGTAGCAAAAGAACTGGCTGTAGATCCAGACAAAGTTTATGACATTGATCTTACATACCTAACGTCAAGAGGTAAATGGTACTTCGTTTCATGGAAAGGTGACCAAGCAAAATCTGGTGGCATTGCTTCCAACATTGGAGTTCACTTTTACGATATGCTTTGCTGGATCTTTGGTGATGTTGAAGAGAACATTGTCAACTTAAAAACACCAGATGCAAATGCGGGTACTTTCAAACTAAAAAATGCAAATGTAAGATGGTTCCTCTCTGTAAATTATGACTACATCCCTGAAGAGATCAAAGCGCAAGGTCAAAGAACCTATAGATCTATTACTGTTGATGGTGAAGAGCTGGAGTTTTCTGGTGGTTTTACTGACTTGCATACACTTAGCTATCAAGAGATCCTAAAGGGTAATGGCTTTGGTCTAGATGAAGCTTATGGTTCTATCCGTACTGTTTCAACCATTAGAAGTCTTGAACCTGTCGGATTAAACGGTGAATATCACCCATTCTGTAAAAAGGTACTTGGCTGATGGCTGACTACTTTGCCCATGAGTCATCTTATATCGATGAGAATGTCATTATTGGAGACAATACAAAGATATGGCATTTCTCTCATGTGTTGACAAACACAATCATAGGTTCAGATTGTTCATTTGGGCAGAACTGTGTTGTGGGCCCGAAAGTAACCATTGGTGATGGTGTAAAAGTTCAAAATAACATCTCCATCTATGAAGGTGTAGAAGTAGAAGATGATGTGTTTCTTGGTCCTTCTATGGTCTTTACTAATGTTATCAACCCAAGAGCTTTTATTCAAAGAAAAGAAGAGTTTAAAAAGACATTTTTGAAAAAAGGATGCTCTATCGGTGCGAATGTAACAGTAGTCTGTGGAGTAACCATAGGTGAATATGCACTTATAGGATCTGGTGCTGTTGTTAATAAAGATGTCAAACCTTATGCACTTATGGTTGGTGTACCAGCTAGACAGATTGGTTGGGTTGGAATTTCGGGGAATACTTTAACTTTTGATAATAATAAAGACGAAGATGAGTTTGCATATTATGAATTAATAGAAAATACTTTAAAAATAAGTAAAAAGATATAATGAAAATATTAACTATATTAGGAGCAAGACCACAGTTTATTAAAGCTAGCTCAGTAAGCAGAGTAATATCTTCGCATAATGAAATAACAGAAATCATAGTTCATACCGGGCAACATTTCGACACAAATATGTCTAATATCTTCTTCGATGAAATGAAAATACCAAAGCCTGACTACAACCTTAATATTAATGGTCTTGGACATGGTGCTATGACAGGTCAAATGCTTGAAAAAATAGAAGAAGTTTTACTCAAAGAAAAACCTGATTGGGTCATTGTTTATGGTGATACCAATTCTACCATAGCTGGAGCACTTGCTGCAGCAAAACTTCATATAAAAGTCGTACATATCGAAGCAGGTCTACGATCATTCAACATGAATATGCCTGAAGAAGTCAATAGGATACTTACAGATAGGATCAGTAATATCTTATTCTGCCCTACACAAAGCGCCATAAATAATCTAAAAAAGGAAGGGTTCCCTTTCAAGCTAGCGAACAACAACCAACAACACATAAATAATGTTGGTGATGTTATGCAAGACAGTGCGATCTTTTTTGCAGAGTTAGCGGTTAAACCTCAATGTAATATCTCTAACGAATATATTTTATGTACTATTCATCGAGCTGAAAATACAGATGATATAGCAAGATTAAGCCAAATTATTGAGGCATTAAATCATATCCATAAATCGACACAAGTTATTTTACCCTTACATCCTCGAACAAAACAAATAATTGAAAAAAATCATATTCCAATTGATTTTACAATTATTAAGCCTATAGGATATCTGGAAATGATTTGGTTAATCAACAATTGTAATTTTGTTATGACAGATAGTGGAGGTCTCCAAAAAGAAGCATATTTCTTTAAAAAACCCTGTATAACATTACGAGATGAAACAGAATGGATTGAATTAGTAGAAAACAATTTTAATAAACTAGTCGGTGCATCAAAAAGTGAAATCATTGATGCAGTAAATAATATTTCCAATATGAATAAAAATTTCGATATAAATTTGTATGGAGATGGTAATGCAAGTCAAAAAATAATAGAGGAACTACTAAAATGATATATATATTACTGCCAGCTTACAATGAGGAAGAATCTTTAGACTATTTGCTTCCTAAAATAGATCATGCATTTAAAGAAGAAATGAAATTAGACTATCATATTATTGTATGTGATGATGGGAGTAGAGACAAAACACCTGAAATGCTAAAAGAATATTCGGTGACTCTTCCTATGACAATTTTAACACATGTGATAAATAGAGGGTTAGGCGAAACATCAAGAGATTTATTTGAGAAAGCTGCAGAGATGTCAAATGATGATGATATATTAATCAGAATGGATTGTGATGACACCCATGAACCAGAGTTTATACCTGGATTATTACAGCAGATCGATAATGGGTATGATGTTGTCATTGCATCAAGGTTTGTTGAAGGTGGTGGTCAAGAAGGTTTGGATAGCTATAGAGCAACTATATCAAAATTAGCAAATCTTTTTATGAAGTTCTTTTTCCCGATAAAAGGCTTAAAAGAATACTCAAGTGGATTTAGAGCATATAAAGCTACTACCATCAAACATGCCATAAACACTTTTGGTAATAACTTTATACAGTTAAAAGGTCTCGGATTTACTGTAACATTAGAAAAGGTAGTAAAGCTTAAACTTCTAGGTGCAAAATTTGGGGAAGCTCCGTTTATACTTAGATATCAACAAAAAAGAAGTGAGTCTAAAATGGTAAGTTCAATCACAACATTTGGATATATGACTTTAGTCCTCCTTTACTATTGGCCATGGGGTGGATGGCGAACAGGATATAAAAATATTAAAAAACTACATGATTACAAAGACTAACATATGTGTGGTATTGTAGGATTTTACTCAAAGCGAAGTGAAAAACAGAATATAATAAATACGCAGTTAAATACTTTATATCATAGAGGGCCTGATGATAGTGATACTTATATGAATAATCGAATTGCATTTGGACATTCAAGACTTGCTATTATCGATATAAATCATGCGCAACAACCAATGAAGAGTTCTGATAATAGATATATCTTAATATTTAATGGTGAAATATATAATTATTTGGAACTAAGACAACACTTGGTTTCAAAAGGTATAAATTTCAAAACACATTCTGACACAGAAGTTCTTTTGAATATGTATATTCTATATGGAAAGGATTGCCTTTCTAAACTAAATGGCATGTTTGCCTTTTCCATATATGACACAAAAAACGATACCTTATTTTTAGCTCGTGATCATTTTGGAATTAAACCACTTTATTACACCTATGTTAAAAATGACTTTGTATTTGCTTCAGAAGTAAAAGCCATTCTAAAATACCCTGGAATAGAAGCACAATCAGATATGCAATCCATCAATGAATATTTAACCTTTCAGGTTATGTTGAAAAAACATACACTTTTTAAAAACATACATTCATTAGAACCTGCAACATATATGATTATACAGAACGGAAAAATAAAAGAAAAGAAAAGATATTGGGAGTTTAACTATAGCATTGATGAAGCAAAATCAGAAGAGCAGTATACAAGCGAATTATTACATTTATTGGAAAACTCTTTAAATATTCAAACAAGGTCAGATGTTCCTATTGGATCATATTTAAGTGGTGGGATTGACTCTAGTTTAGTTTCCACTCTTGCATCACAAAATTACTTTGGAGATTTTCATACTTTCAGTGGTGGATTTAAAGATTCAAAAGAATTTGATGAAACACACTATGCTCAAATAGTACATAAGTCTATAAATAGTATGCATCATGAAATATTTCCAACATCCCAAGATTTTGCCGACAACTTTGAAAAGATAACTTATCATATGGATTATCCAGAAGCTGGTCCGGGAGTTTTTTCTCAATATATGGTCTCACACCTTGCTTCACAGCATGTAAAAGTTGTACTTGGTGGTCAAGGTGGTGATGAGATATTTGGTGGCTATACAAGGTATGCTATTGCATATTTAGAACAAGCCTTAAAAGGTGCTATATTTGGGACTGCGGAAGAAGGCAAACATCTTGTTACTTTACAGTCAATAATTCCCAATATGTCACAGTTAAAAAATTACGTACCGCTTTTAAAAGAACAATTTAAAGATGGACTTTTTGATCCAATGGATGCAAGGTACTTTAGAATGATGAACAGGTCACATAAGCTGGGAGAGATTTACAATCACGATTTTCTACAAACTTTTGAGCAAGGACAACTACTAGACAAGTTTAAACAGGTTTTTAATCACCCCGATACAAAATCATATTTTAATAAAATGACACATTTTGACCTAAAAACATTATTACCTGCACTGCTGCATGTAGAAGATAGAATGAGTATGGCAGTATCCATAGAATCCAGGGTTCCCATACTTGACCATAGAATTATAGAACTTGCTTCAAAAATGCCACCAGCTATGAAATTTTCAGGGGGACAAACAAAAGCAATGCTTATAAACTCTGTAAAAAATTTATTACCCCAAGAGATAATAAATAGAAAAGATAAAATGGGGTTTCCTACTCCTATCAATAATTGGTTAGCTGGAGACTTAAAAGAGTATGCTTTAGATATTTTAACCTCTCAACAGGCTAAAAATAGAGGATACTTAAATACAAATGCTATAGAAAAACAGATAAGTGAAAGTGGAAAATTTAGTAGAGATCTATGGGGTGCATTAAATCTTGAAATGTGGCACAGGCAGTTTATTGATTGATGCTTAGTATAAAAACCGACCTGAACAATATAAATTGGCTGACATATATAGTTGAAGAATTTAAAGCAATTAATCTTGCCAAATTTAATATTGAAATTTTAGCACTTGATGATACCTCATCAAATAAAAATATCATCTACTATCTCCAGCAGAGTAATAATAAATTGTCTATCTACAATTCAAATGAAAAAATACCATCCAAAAATATAGAATATATAAAGGATGACTTATTTATACTAGAAAATACCAAATCAACTGACTTTACAATCAACTATGACCTTTTTTGGAATGCTTTTGTATTTTTATCCCGATATGAGGAATATTTATCTGAACAAAATGGTAAACACATCTACAGTTATAGTTTAAATCATCTAAGAACAGATAAAAGCAGTTTTGACATTCCTATAGTCAATATTCTCTTTAATGAACTGGAACTTTTGTTAAAAGAAAACTTTCCTCACTTAGCCTTTGGAGAGGAAAAAGAACCAGTCATAGACTTATCACATGATGTAGACTATATAAGCAAAACTATACAGTTAAGACTAAAACAAACTGCTTTTAATGGATACAATACGTTAAAATCTATTACAAGCCCCAAACAATTCATAAAGCATCTGTCCAAAACTTTTTCCTTTGCTTTTTCAAATCCATCTTATTGGTGTTTTGATTATTGGCAAAATCTAGAAAAAAGCCATAATAAACGATCAACATTTTATATATATGTAAGTACAGGTAAAAAAGATCTCAAATCATGGTTAATAGATCCTTCTTACGATATAACAATAAATAAAAAGCTACAAGACAAATTAAAAGAACTTACAAATGATGGTTTTGAGATAGGTTTACATGGTAGCTATAATAGTGCTCAAGACTTCAACAAATTAAAAGAAGAAAAAGAGATACTGGAAAGTATACTTGGAATTACTGTAACTAAAACAAGACAACATTGGCTCAACTATTTTGAAAACATCACACCGTATAGTCACAGTAAACTTTTTAAAACAGACTCAACATTGGCTTGGAATGATAAAATAGGTTTTAGATCTGGCGTAGCCAATCAATACAGACCATATGATTTTGAAGAGAATAAAGCGTTTAATTACACTATAATACCGCAAATAATTATGGATTCAAATGTGTATGACTATACTAATAATGATACGATATTTGAAAAAACAAAAAACCTGATATCAACATCAAAAAAAGTATCAAAGTCAACATATATCTCCATATCATGGCATCAGAGAGTATGTAGTGGTGACTATAAATGGCATAAATTTTATGAGGAGTTACTAAATGATATATAAATATTTACCTTATTCTATTTTCAAGCCACTGTTTGGAGATAGAAAGAAATGGGGATTGCAAACAGACTTTAATGATAAAGATTTTAGAAAATGGCAAGATGAATGTTACCTAGAATTTTACAATGACAACCAAAAAGGAAGTATAGGAACAACTGTTAATCACTTTGGATTTCAAATTATGAAAGAAATTGATCTAAGCAACAAAGTAATATTAGAAGTTGGACCAGGCAGCATAGAGCATTTAGATTATAATACAACTAAAGCACATAAATATATACTTGCAGATATTAATAAAGACTTTTTAGATATTTCATCAAAAAGACTAGAACATTATGGAATAGACAACATCGAAACAATTCAAGTTGAAGGCCTCAAAATACCACTTGATAATAATAGTGTAGACACAATAGTTTCTTTCCACCAATTAGAACATATCTATGAATTAGATACTTATCTACAAGAGTTAAAACGAATATTAAAACCCAATGGCATCTTAATAGGTGCAGTTCCAACAGAAGGTGGATTAGCTTGGGGACTTGGAAGGTTTTTAACTTCACGAAGATATGTGAAGAAACATATGGACTTTGATTATGATAAAATCATATGTTGGGAACATCCAAATTTTATTAATAAAATAAAAAATTTATTAGATAAAAATTTTACAAATGTAAAATCCATTAAGAAACCTTTAGGAATATTCCCTATGGATTTTAATTTATCTTGGTCATTTATATATAGGAATGATAAATAGTGAATATCTATAAACAAATCCTCAAACAAAATATTAATAAACTATTATCACTCTACAATACTGATAAGTTTTCACAGACCTGTGGGTATGCAGATAGAGAGTTCTGGGGATGGAAAACAAAAGATTTTACAAATGCCACTCTTCAAGGTGGAGTTCATAGTTTAGCTATTGCTCTAAAATTAAACTTATTTACCAAAGAACAAGAAAAAAAGATATTAGAAATAATCGATTCTGCCATTATTGCTGTTGAAAAAATAAAAGCTAAAAATGGTTCTCTTATTGAGGCTTATCCAAATGAAAATTCATTTTGTGTCACAGCGTTAGTAGCATTTGATGTTTTATCTGCCATAAAACATTTAGATATAAAAATTACTAGAGAACAAAAAGAAAAATACATTAGTATTGTTAAACCACTTATAGAGTTCATAATTAAACATGGTGAAGAACATGCCATTATTTCAAATCATTTAGCAACTGGGGTTGCCGCGATTACACTTTGGAATCATTTAACCTCCAGCAATAATTCAAGAGATCAAGAATTATTGAACATTATCTATAAGCATCAATCTAATGAGGGATGGTATCTTGAATATGAGGGTGCTGACCCAGGCTACCAAACACTGTGTACATATTATCTTTTTTGTACATACGAGATCACTCAAGATAAAAAACTTTTGGAGTCTTTGAAAAGATCTGCTAAATTCCTATCTCACTTTATTCAACCTGATGGAACTATCGGTGGACTTTATGGTTCTAGAAATACTGAAGTCTATTATCCGGCAGGGATCATAGGACTGTCAAATGACCTAGAAGAGTTTAGAATGATGGCAAAATATCTTGAACCAAAAAGGCAGCATCTTTTACCTCAAAATATTGATATAGGAAACTATATTCCATTACTGAATGCTTATGCTGTTGCTACTTTACACTATGATGACAATCATAAAAGCATAGAGTCTTGCAGTATAAAACCTTTTTATACTACAGAACAAAGTATAGATTTTGACAATACCGGAATATACCTATATACAAATGAAAACTATTTTGCTATTATTAACTATAAGAAAGGTGGAACATTAAAGGTTTTTAACAAACAGAGCAATATCATCGATTTGGAAGATGGTGGACTGTTTGGTATATTGAAAAATCAAAATAAATTTACCACACAACAGTTTGATGAAATGATAGACTTTAAAAATCTAACATTAAAAAGCAACTTTTATCAAATGAATGAATCATCACCGAACCCTCTCAATTTTATAGTTTTGAGAATTTTGTCACTCACTATTTTCAAGTCTGTTCATTTAGGGAATATGTTTAAAAAATTTATTGTTAACATGTTAATGACAGGTAAGAACAAAATTGATGGTAATGTACAAAGAGAGTTTGAATTTTTACAAGATAAGATCATAGTAAAAGAAAAAATAGATATACCAAAAGAGACTGAGCTGATAAAACACATAGGTAAGTCAAAATCAATCCATATGGCTAGCAGTGGATATTTTATAGAACAAAATTTTCATAATTCTACATCAAAACTCGTGGAGTTTAAGAATGTTTAAATTGATTCCTAGACTTAAACCCTACTATACCTTCCGTGATTGGATAGCAGCTGTTAATATCTTTCAAAAGAATCCGATAGAAATATACGAAAAAAAGTTTTCACAAAAATTTGAGAATGATTATGGCGTAATGTTCCAGCATGGCAGAACAGGACTTTATGCACTGCTTAAAATTTGGGAATTGGAACATGATGAGGTAATATGTCCTGCGTATACTTGCGTTGTAGTGCCAAATGCCATCGTACTTAGCGGTAATATACCTGTATTTGTAGACAGTGCTAAAGACAGTTTCAATATGGATCTAGATCTGCTAGAACAAACTATCACAGAGAAAACAAGAGTAATTGTAGTGACACATATCTTTGGTTACCCTATGGATGTGATAAAAATAAAAAAGATCGTTGAAAAAGCCCAACAGAAATACGGACATAAAATTTATGTTGTTCAAGATGCAGCACATAGTTATGGAGCAAAATGGCAAGATAACTTAGTTACCAAATATGGTGATGCCGCAATATTTGGTTCTAATATCAGTAAAATTATCAATTCTATCTTCGGTGGTATGGTTATTACAAATTCAGAGGATACATATAAAAGATTAAAAAGCTGGAGAAAAGAAAACACACAAAAGATAGGTATTTCCAAAGAGTTCAAAAGATTTATCTATTTTATTGCTGTCAACATTGCTTTTAACTCTTATATTTATGGTTTTGTAAATTGGCTTGAAAGAAGCGGGGCATTAGATAAATTTGTAAAGTATTTTGAAGAAGACAAGATCTACTTTCCCAATGACTGGGATTATTATCCCTCAAATATAGAAGCAAGAGTTGGCTTGAGCCAGCTTGAAAAGTATGACTATGTTATAATAAACCGGATTATCAATGCTAAAAACTGGATAGAAAAATTAAAATATGAAGACATTAAATTTATGCCAGATACTGAAGGCTCAACCTATAGTCATTGTACAGGACTAGTTGAAAATAGAGATACTTGGTTAGAGAAATATCGACAAGAAGACATACAATTGGGAATCATTATTGAGTATTCAATTCCATATATGAAAGCATATAAAAAATATAAGAGAGGAGAGTACCCAATAAGTTTAGACTATAGTAAAAAATCTATTAACTTTCCTAATTGGGTTTAATAATCATGAAATCATTAATTGTTGTAGGAAATGATAAGTTAGGTAGAAGGTTTATTAATAGTATCGATCAAGAAAAATATCACATAGTTCTAGATGAATCTTCTTCAATTAATCGAATATTAAAGCTTGTGAAAAAAAAAGTTTTAAGACCTTCTTTAATTTTAAAAATGTTTATTGCAAATCTATTAAGACAAGATTTTAAAATAAAACATACATATGAAAGTATTAATACAAATAATGAATTAATACAAATCATAAAAGGTCATGAGATAGAACAAGTTATCCTCTATAGGGGAGGACTGATAATTAATAAAAATATTTTAGACTTAGGTATAGAGGTACTCAATATTCACTGTGCAAAAATTCCGGAATACGGTGGTATTGGCGTGATAGACAGGGCTTTAAAAGATAAAGCTTATGATCAAGAAGCAACACTCCATATAATCACCGAAAAAATTGATGATGGTGAAATAATTGCCATTGAACCGTATAAATTAAAAAAAAATACAAACTATCGGGAAAATGAAGATATAGCATATGCGGCAGGAATAAAATTATTTAACAAATATATTAAAGAAATGGAGAAATAAATAAATGTCAACTAGATTTGTTAAAATCATACAACTATTTATTATTGCTATACTTATTTATTTTTTTATTTCAAAAATAGACATCAGTAATTTTTTACTCAAATTTAATTTTAATTTTTTTATGGCTATATTAATTGCGCAAGTACCTCTATTCATAAGTATATTTCTTACGGCATATCGGCATTTATATTTTGTTAATAATCCTAATCTAAATTTTTCAATTGCTTTAAAAGCAATTATTATTGGAACAGGTTTTAATTATATCTTACCCGGTCGTATTTCGGAACTATTAAAAGCAACATACATACGTGATAAATGTAATATTCCTCTCGGTATAGGAGTTGGATCAGTTTTTTTGGAGAGATTTACCGACTTGATAGTCGTTGCTTTTCTTGGATTAGTCAGTATTATATTTTTTGCATTAGATTTTAATATATATCTTGCACTTTCTATATTAGGCATATCTTTTCTTCTTATTATTGTTATTATTCATTATGAAGCGTATATTTTAAGTATGATTCAAAGAATAATTAAATGGAAGACTCTACAAGATCTGATAAAAAACATATTTTCACATATCCATCAACAACTAAATAAAGAAAAATTATTTTACGGATTATTGCAAGGAATAACAATTTGGTTTTTTTCTGCTTTGACCGTTGGAGTATTTATGAATATAGCCGGTGATTTGGAATTTAATACTATAGCTGTCATTACTCTACTTATAGGAGGAGCTATTGGGTTAGCTATTCCCGCTCTTCCTGGAGGACTTGGAACATTTGAAGCTGTTGCAGTAGTTGTTATGATGAAGTTTGGCTATGATTTCGATACAGCCTTAGCACTGGCCATTGGACTAAGACTTTCAAATATGCTATTGATATTACCCTTAGCTTTAATAATATCAACAAAAAATGGAACTGGTTTATATAAACTCATAAATGACGCAAAAGGAAGGAGTAAGCAAGATAATGAATAATCAAAAATTTTATACTTCCATCATAAAAAATCAAAATGTTTTTATCATATTAGGCTTAACTATGATCTCAATATATGCCTGGATACAATATACTGCCCATTTGGATTTAGTTATAGCATATAAAGGTTTTAGCGCATATGATTGGCTTGTAATCAGAGATAACCCACTCATTGAAAAAATAGGTTACCCTACCGGATTGTCAACATATTATGATTCTTTATTTATGCATATATATCTAATTGCAAATGACACTCTTGGAATTAACGCTTATCAAATGACTAAAATTATTATGGCTTTTGAATTATTATTAAAAGCAATCTCCAGCTATGTTATACTGAAAGTATTATTTAACAAGTTGTCCAATACAAAAATAAATCTTATCTTCATTGTTGTGTACCTTTATTTTATTGCCAGTTTTGCTTTATATCCTGACATAGCTAATTTCGGTGCAGGTCCAATAATTTTTGGTTTATATTATGTTTTTGCAGATGCTTCAAGATTAATTGCAATAGCCTTTATACTAAAAAAAAGATATATCCTTGCAAGTATTTTTTTAATAGTATCATTTTTAACACACCCCGTTTATGGTTTAATAGGAGGAGTATTCCTCTTTAGTATGATAATTGCGAATATTCATAATATTGATAAAAAAGAGTACAAACACATTTTTATCAGTTTATTATTATTTTTCATATCTGCTATTATTTGGTACAAGTTTTCGTATGCAAATACTGGTATAGAGCAAATGGAAAGTGGTGATTGGTTTCACTGGTCACTCTTTGGGAATTATCATTGGTATCCAATAGAATATGGATTATTGACCGTTGCACATCAATATAGATTTATCGGTTTTCTCATGATCATGGTTTTATACCTTTATTCTCTACTTAATAAAAAAGAGATAAATACCATGGATAAACAAATTTTTTATGGTTGGGTCAGCATGTTGATTCTTACTATAATCGGATTAGTACTATCTTGGTATAAAGTTGATCCGTTATTTATAAAACTATCTCTGACAAGAGCAAATAGATTATTGATTGAAATCAGTATTATATATATTGCATATAGACTAGTTTTAGATATTTTAGATAATGAAGTAACTTTATATAAAAAAGTATTGTCTACAGTGTTGTTGTTTACTCCATTTTTAATAAAATCACCATTTCCAATGATATTTGTCTTTCTCATTATATTTATTGATGTATTTTATAAAAAATATAGTGACTTGTGGCATAAACGTATTAAAATCATATTACAATTATTAGTAGTATCAATAGTTGTGTTTCTTATATTTGTCAGTATTAATCACTATATCAATAATAATTTACTTGATGTATATTTAGCAAATAAAACAGTGTATCTACTACTTATTGCAACTGTCCTGTTTTATATCTTGTCAAAAATACTTACTACAAAACAAAATTTAACTATAATTGTTATAGTTCCATCAATACTATATTTGTCCCTTTTTTGGCTACATCATAAAAAGTATTCTTCTTCCTTTTTAGATCAGGCAAAAAATTATAAACTCGTTCAACTTTGGGCTGAAAAAAATACCTCTAAAGATGCATTATTTATTGTTGATCCAACAATATCTTATGGGTGGCGCGCCTATTCTAAGAGACCCTCATTTGGAGGCTTTAGAGAATGGACACATGTAGCATGGTTATATAAAAGCGATAATAAACCTTTTCAGGAAGGTATGAGAAGGCTAAAAGAATTTAATGTAAATATTAATTCAGAAAAATATGCAATACAGCCATTACTTAACCATCATACTTTATTGATTAATGATATTCAAAAAAAGTATTATTCATTCAATGAAAATTGGTTTGATTATATATCAAATAAGTATGGAGTTAAATATATTGTTATGAAAAAACAATTCATACAAACAAAATTGAATTATAAAATTGTATATGAAAACACATATTATATTGTATATAAAATATAAGTCTCGATAGGTATAATGCTCCCTTTTTTCAAGACCAGTAAAACAACTTTTCTTATTTCATCCTCTTACGATACCGATTGTAACAGTTTTCCTCCTCTAAAGTCTAAAT
>Ga0209013_10001431_pt1 | contig 22023 bp, 24 predicted proteins | sample Cruoilmetagenom2_FD_187291 | JGI IMG/M metagenome (GOLD analysis project Ga0209013, IMG submission 187291) | Oil polluted marine microbial communities from Coal Oil Point, Santa Barbara, California, USA - Sample 2 (SPAdes) (version 2) | ecosystem: Environmental > Aquatic > Marine > Oil seeps ... | reverse complement strand
TGATTGGATCTGATTCGACTATAACAATATTTTTATCAAATCCCTTCACGGTTCCATAGGTACTTTTATTTATTTTTACATGCGCCCCAACCTTGACAGTTTCATCTTTACCGGAACTGTTTGTTAATATTTTTTCTGTTATTTCCTTTTCTGGAGAAATTCTTGTTACTTCTCTCTCTAATTCCTCTGTAGTATATTCGTTAATTCCACGATTCTTTCTGAAGTCTTCAGACAACTTATTCCATAATTCTTTTTTGTGTGTTTCGGCTTCCTTTATCTTTGCCCATTCTTCAGGATACCTAGCTTTTACTTTATCAAGATCGCCTTTCTCAACTTTTTTACCGGTCTCTTTTACGTATCTCTTTACAAGATCAGTCGTACTTCTTACTTCAAGCTCCTTTACTTCAAGCTCCTTTACTTCAAGCTCCTTTACTTCAAGTTCCTTTACTTCAGGCTCCTTTACTTCAGGCTCCTTTACTTCAGGCTCCTTTACTTCAGGCTCCTTTACTTCAGGCTCCTTTACTTCAGGCTTTGTTCTTACAATCTGATATCCATCCTCAACCCCTACAACCTCATGAGTAGATGAAGATATCCCTTTTTTGTTTAGCTTCTCAGATTTTAAAGCATTTTCTGCACCGATCTTAGTCTTCCATGGCATGTCACCCTTCACGGTTTTTCTTAAAACAGGTTTATATTCAACCTCAAGTTCTTCGGATGCAGGTTTACCAGCTACATATTCCTTGCCTCTCGGATACTTTACATCTTTCGGGCGTATCTTGATTTCAGGTTTAGGCTCAATCAACTCGAACCCCTGCCCTGATGGTAAAGCCTTTATATTTTCAAGAGTTGCTGCAAGTTCAGGACTGAAAGATGAAGCTATGAGAGCATTTAGATCACTCCCGAGATTAGGATATTGTTCTTTGAAATTATCAATATCGTCAGTTGTAAAAATATCGCCCGCTAAACCATTGCGAATAAAATCAATGGCATCGCTTTCTTTAAATGTTTGTCCTTGTAATATTCCTGAAGTAAGGCCTGTATTGATAGCATCAATTAAGGTATCTTTGACTGCTTCTATTCTTACTTCTTCCCTTGCAGTCTCTATTCCTGTTTTTAATTCAGGATACTTTTTTGATAAATCATTTAAATCTGCATCATTAAATAATTGATTCTTATATCCACGTATTATCGATCCAGTTGCCTGATCCGCATTCTGTGTACCTTCTTTATATGTTTTTGTTATACCATCAAGAACAGTCTTTTTAAGCTTTTCGGTCGTATCGCTTGGTTCTGCAAAAATCATTGAAGTGCTACCGCCCATTACGCCAGCTATGGGAATAACATTTATGCCTGCTTTTAACTGTTCTATTGCTTCCTTTTTAGTAAATGCAGATTCCGGCAAAAGACCCATCTTAATAAGTACTTCCACGGGTTCTTCAAGATATTCCGTGAGTCCTTCCCAGCTACCATTTTTTAGAAATTTTATTATTGCATTAGATTTTTTAGTTCCTAATTTTCCTGTTATTTTACCAAAACCTATTGAATTGAGCGCACCAGCGGCTAAAGTCATTGCTTCCATGCCAGCGGCTGCATCCTGTTCAGATCCGCCCCTATCCAATATTTCTTGATACGTTGACGCGCCTTCCATCCCACCGCCAACAACCCCAGCCGTTGTTAATGATCCAAACTTTACCAATCTTTCAATAACTTTGGGAGTTAATTCAAGAGCCTTACCTGCTACTTTTAAATATTTTCCGGCAGCTACACTTGGAACCATCATCGAAGCAAAGCTCGGAATCATGTCAGCTAAATTATATGCCCACCAATTACTTTTCAACATTATCCCAGGATCATTTAATATGGAACCTTGTATTTCAGGGGGCGCTTCAAGAGGTTCTGCTTTTTCTTTCCAGTATGCTCTTGTTTCTTTCCCAACCTTTTTAAGTAACTTAACACCCGTCCTGACTCCTGCATATTCTAAGCCAGTACCGACCGATTCAGCAAGACCTATAATTCCATGTTTGACACCCTTACCAGCTGCTTCAAGCGGACTAATTTCTTTCGGCGGTGTTATTCTGGGTGGACGGCGGCTAACTGCGGGCGGCGGCGTTACTCCAGGTATTCCTACTTCCTCGAATTCACCTGACATTCCAAATGCCTTTGGCACCTTTTTTTCGACTTTCTTTTCTCTAACTAGAGGGACTGGATCAGTAATCGTCGGCAAAGTTTTTAATATTTTCTCAATCCCTGAAACGAGGGTCGGTTTTTCTTCTGCCTGTGCCTGTTCTATTTCTTTGATACCAGCGTCAAATTCATCCATTAACCAATCGCTTGTTTTTGTTTCTGGAACATTTCCTCCAGGTACGATGCTGGGCGATATAGAGGGTTTCTGTTTCTTGCGAGCTCTCTCGTCCTCAATCTCAGCAACCCCTTGGCCGAACTCTCTTAATATATCATCTTGAAATGGCACATTTAACCCCTATTTATTTAAAGTAATATATTATACTCTATAATTACTATAAGTACCATTATACAGTTAATAAATTGATTGATCTATATTACCAGTTTTTGTATCTATTATTCTGGAGCATAGAGTTGTTTGTACTGCCTAGCAAAGTCAAGGTATTTTTCACGATCTTTGCTTTTCATATGAGCCATGTATTTTTTCTGTTCTTCCTGTTCTAATCCAGTGAATTCAGAAAATGTATAATCTTTCTGCGGCACCAAACCCTCCCTGATCCTTTCACCTAATGTTTTGGTAGATGTGGGAGTTGTTCTTTTTTTAGGATATAGTGTTTCTCCTGTGCCCATTTCCATAAAGCCAGGGTCACCTTCATAGGTTTCAAATGATTTCCAGACTGGTTTCCCTGTAGACTGCTCAGCCTTCTGTTTTGATAAAGCCGCCGCTTGTTCACCTTTGAGCTTTTGTAGCTCCATCTGACTCTCTGGCTGAGGTTTCATGCCCTCGCCTTTTGGAGGTGTCCACACCTTAGGTTCTTTTTGGAGCCCTTCCATAACCGACAATAGCTCTTTATGCCCTCTTCCTTTTTCCGCTTCTCCAGCAGCAAATTTCATTTTTTCACGTTCAAATTTTTTCTCTTCCTCTTTCCTCTTTTTTTTGATTCCAGCGCTTCGTTGAAGACTTGTACGCTGTGCTCCAGTGTATCCATTGTTCTGACCTAAAAAATTATTAAACATTCCCATAATATTCTCCTAAGCTGCTTGCTCCTCGTATGGGTGACTCTCAGATATATTCTCTCCATGGCTCCATGTCTCAGTATTGCTCTCTGAACCTGTGTACCCGACAGAGGCTGTAGCGTTAACGGCATTCATAGCCGAAGCGCATAACTGAGCCGCAGTAGTCATTATTCCGGATGTGCCTTCCACCTGTAAACCTTTAACAGCAGCAAAACCTTTAATCGATGCATCGATCTCGCCTATAGCCTTTTGCAGTTCTACTTTCGCCCCTTCTACCCCGACTCTCATTTCTTCGGTCTTGGCTCTAAACCACGATCCTTCGGCATCAGTCTCTGCACTATAAGCCATAGTCTCCGATTTGAATCCCTCGACCATAGATGTAATCTCTGCTATAGTTTTTCTTATTATAACCTCGTACCCAGAAAGCTCAGCCTTATACTGCTCTGATTTTATCTGATTTTCCTTTAAGACAAGATCCGATCTCTGGATCTGAATGTCCGACTCAACCTTAGCGGCCTCAACTTCCCCTAGATAGCCTTTAACCTGTTCGGAATAAATTATTGCTTTTGTTTTTTCACCTTCAAGCTCCTTAACGTATACATCGTATAGTGCTTTATCGGCTTCTATTCTTGCCACATATACCTGAACTTGCAACCTGAATATCTCAAATCGGCTCTTTTCTACTTCAGCCTTAATTCTAACAGCATCCATCTCAGTGGCATATAATTTAATGGTTGTATCAAGAGCTTTCACTTTTTCAGCATAGATAGCAACAAGATTTTTTTGTACATCAGACATAACCTGGCAAGCGTCTATCTGCGCTTTGTATATCTCTGCTTGTGTGAGCGCAGCCTTTATTTTGGATTCATAGACAGTAGCTTCCGTTTGATAAGCCTGGACCCTAGCATTGAATTTATTTACATTGGCGTTGAATATTTCTATACCAACCTGGACAATGGCCTTCGCAGCCTCAAAAGCCCTTGTGGCCTGTGCGTTGAAGAAGTCCCTAAGCATCCCCTCAAGCTGTACACCCTTATCTATCATAAAGTGGGTATTAGTTTGAGCAAGCTGCGCTTGATCAATCGTTATCTTAGAGTTGATCTCCGTATTATTTCTTGATATTTCTCTAGCGGCTTCAGCTAAGCGACCAGCCATAGCACCGATAGGAAGAGTAAAGCCGCGAGCTCCAAAATAATCTTCAACCTCCTGATATAGCCTTTGGTTTTCTGTCTCCTGCCTTGCTAAGGCCCTGTCATAAAGCTCGTCTTCTATCAGAGCCCCGAGGCCAGTCCCTCCGTTTCTGATATCGTTCAAGACCTTCGCTAAGAGATCGGCCCATATATCTGATCCGTAATTAGCTTCGGTGTAGGAAAAGTTTTCAGGCATATCCCATACTTCGGTAGGAAGCTCACCGTCAAACTCAGAGATAGTAATAGATGGTGCCGCCGGGAATACAATATCTTCGAGTATAGGAATAGTTGGAATATCGATATCTGGCTTAGCAGGATAAGTTATAGTAGCAAGCTCCGGGGGATCTCCAGGTAAAGATATCGGGTCAGGATCTGGTTTTTCTGGATCTACATAAACAGCAGGCTCTACACCGAAATTTGGAAATTCAACATCGTCGAAAGATGGTACTGAAGCCCATGTAGGAATAACAACAGTGCTATCCGGGATATCTGGAAATGTGAGATTACCTAATGCAGGTCTATTTTCATATGATAAAGGATCAAGATCTGGTATGTCAACATCACTTATTGTTGATTCTGGTAATTCAAAACTAGCCAGAAGAGCCTCAAGCTGTGTTATAAAATCATTCGCTATAACAAAAGAACTGTTTGCGAACTCCGTGCTTAGATCAAAGCGGCTTTCAACTAAGTCACCTCGCCCTCCGGGTGTTACTTTTTTACCATCAAATTCTGAACCATTCCAATCTGTTGGAACCCATTCACCCATAACATTCTCCCTATATAAGTCCGAGGTCAATCAATTCATGATCCTCGCAATTCAAAGCTTCTAATAATTTCTCGGTTATGTCGATATATGGAATATCTTCATCGGCTATATCGGCGCATATCTTACCGATATTCTCATCATCCCAACACACCTTCCACATTATCTTCCAGTAATCAGGTTTATATTCTATTACTCCAAGACAATCGTCAGTGTAAAGCTCTGTAACCGAATCCCCTTTACCTGCTGCTATCACGCCGTGATTATCTTCAGTTGCTCTGTCATCGAGATAGTATATATGGTCTACATCATCATAGGAAAATTCTAAGTCTTCGTCTACCTGAAATTTATGGAGAGTATCGGTGTCTGATGTATCGACATTTGTTGATCTTTCCCATTTCCATTTAGTTATCTCATATCCAGAAATAGAATCATTGTCTATCTGCGGCCAAGCGTCACCAGCCATTAAAAGATTTTGGTAGAAATAATCTCCTACTGTATGAAGATATCCATTCTTATATGGACTCCACCAACTATCAAGAAGATTATCCATCTGGTCTCCAGTGGGTGGGTTAATACTGTTATGAATCCCACTGTCGATCCTTATTTCAGAAGTAGACACACAATAAGTCTTATGTTTATTAGTTATCAAATCAAGTGAATTTGGACACACCCATCTCGCAGACCATGTTTCTGTTATTTGTTGTACAGTCTCAAATTCTACATCCTTATGTTTGTTGTATTCGTAAGTTTGATTAATACAACTACTTGATGGCCAAGCGCACCTTTCTTGCTTTTCGTGACAATATAAGGTTTCCGCCTTATCCTCTTCGTCGGCAATAACAGAAAGAACATTTCCAAGAAGATCCCATGTATGCACAGAACCCCAATCATAGGCTCTATAAAAATTAGATTCTCTATCAGCTTCAATTTCCATTTCGTGCATTTCATCAGCTATACACTCAGGATAGGTTGCATGCGCGCTACAATCAAGAGTCAAGGGACCCATACTATCGGATGTTATAACTGGGGCAGGATCTAGTGTGTGTTGCTCGAATGTGCAGAAAAGCTGAGCCTCAAAACCTGTATCACCGCCTACCCACCTTATATGATTACATGTATCTAGTTCACTATAAGTTATACTTGAATCAGAAAAAGTGGTGTGACAATTAACCGGTCTCTTCGACCACGATATAGAAACATCCATACCAGTTCTATCTAAAGATTGAATATCAAACAATAATGGCGTTGGGAGTTCAGCCTCAGTTGTATCGATAGCCCAATATTCAGTAAAACCTAGACCATTAGCATTTGATGGATAGTGTATAAAAGTCTTAAATACGTTACTTCTTATATTATATATTATTCCACATATAAAATTCTGAGCTTCAACTATAGTAGGATTTGTTGTATACCATACCATAATTCCTTCCTCAGTATTACAGTAAAATCTCCGTGGGGGACATGGAAAATTAAGGCCAGTATAAAAAATATTACTTGCATAAGCCAGATAATATGTAGACGAATATGGCAATGGGTACTCCGGATATTTTAATGGATCTAAAATATCGCATATTTCGTTACTTCCAGGAACACCATGACCTGCATATGCATGAAGTGGCATAAACACAATTTCTCTGTTTTTCGTTAACATATGACAAGCCGAAACATATCTTTCAGGTTTTAAGTCTTCGCCTGCAACAATCGCTGCATCTATTATCTCTTGACTCCTGTCATCCATCATAAAAGATTTCGTGTGTCTGTGAGGATGTTTATGGGTATGGTCTGGCCCCCTCGGAGTATTCTTCATCGTTTCTAATATTGTATTCTGGGTACCCCATACATAGACATCATAATCGTCATTAAGATGTATGGGTGACAGGTACTGCGTTTGTTCATATTCGGACATATCAGTTCCGGCTTCAACAAAATATATCCAGTAATATTTACGTGTATTTTCTCCTGTTATATCATCAACTTTGACAATATAAGCAAAAAATCTTGGAATAAGTTTTTCTAATCCCTCCTCTTTTTTCATCTCAATAATTTTAGGTTCACTATGTATCTTTACTTCTCTTAGGCCAAAGCAAATATTTGCTTCGACTGTAGTTCTTGGATCAAGCGGCCTCGACCTTACACCCTGCTCCAAATCTCGAAAAAAAAGTTGGTTCTCTAATATTTTCATCTGGCTCTTTGCTGCACCGATAAAATTACGAGCGTAATTCTTATCACCTGTCAGTGTTACTTTACAAGGAATTTTCATACCTTAAAGCTCCTCGGCATTGTAACAAGAGCAACATCTATAGAATTAATGCCAAAATCACAGCCACCTACATTTGATATCCTGAAAGTAAGGTACCTTCCTCTTATCGCACGAATCCCAGTTATCCTTCTCCACTGTTGACCCGTTCTGACTGAATCTACTGTACGTGATACCCAAGACCGGTTATCTCCGAATGTTACTATAAGGTCTCCCCCTGCTTCATAACCTAAAAACATAAACCGTACTTTCTTCGGATTGTTTATTCCGAAGTCAGTTACAATAGGTTCAAAGTAGGCTCCAATATCATCTCCATCATCTGTGTCTCCATCAAGTTCATATATGCCATCGGTGGATGCCCCGAGATAAATATTTCCAAATTTCACCATAGAATTAAAGTCATAATTGATGTACTGTGTAGTCCCCCCAGGCTGTATAGCATAATCCAGGACATACATATTAGAACTATATGATACAAAAGAAGCTGTGATATCCGCAGTGGGCGTAGGTGCGGTTCCTGAAATATCAGCCATTACCTTACATCACCTCTCACATGCCTTAGTACTGAACTCGTTAAACCATGAACCTTAGATATCATTAACGGAGTCGGTGCTGTACCTACCAGTGTTATAGTCTCATTCTTTAGTGATGCGTAGAAGCGTACTAGAGACCCTGGTACTGGCACATTCCCAGCCAAGGAAATAACTTGACCAGTTAAAGCCACGATAGAACAAGAGGGACATGCTACCCTACCGAGAATAGTACAGACATTACCTATGGTAGTATTAAACAATCCAGTTGGACTCGGAACCGATGCTGAAATGACCGCAATATTTTCTGTATCCCCATCGCAAGTAAATAGAGGACATGGCGTATTCCCGTACATTGTAGCCAGATGTACAGAAGTGGCAACAATATGTCCGGTTGGTATAGGAACCCCAGCCTTTCGAGATATGGTGGCAATATCGCTAAGACTAAGACCTATCCGCATCGAACATGTAGGACACGGCGCGCTCGCTATAAGTGATGGATTTCTACCATGGTAAGCTATACAGGTAAAGTCGGGTACCGGACTATCACCCTCTATTATTCTACCTATCTTAAAACTTGCGGTAGGAACTGGCGGCGAAGCTTCAATGCGGGCATAACGAAAAACAGCCGACATTGCACATATTGGAGTGGGGCAATAATCGTCTATCTGACCGGTGTATGTAATATAAGTTTTACCATCTAGGAGGTTGGTAGCCGAATCTTTGATTCTTGCCTTACCATCGAGAAGATTGGTGGCCGAATCTTTGATTCTTGCCTTACCATCGAGAAGATTGGTGGCCGAATCTTTGATCTGGATCTTGCCATCTAAGAGATTTGCGTCAAGGATATATATTTTACCATCAATGAGATTGGTGGTAGAATCTTTAATTTTAATCTTTCCATCAAGTAAATTATATGCATTTGGTGGAAATAGACCAGTGGCTGCTTTGATATAGTCAACGTGAGTAACCATATCATTAGTTGTATCACCCCTCTGAATCAGCCATGTATCTCCTTCAGTACCACCGTACTCATTACTGCAAGGTACAGCCTCACCTACCAATTCACAATCATGTGTTGAGTCAGTTAAATAGACATCACATACACCATCTCCAAGTGTACCATATGTAACTAAAAATCTCCAAGTTTGCCACTCTACACTCCCAGAAGTTTTAATTAAATTGGTACCTACTTCAGTAAGACCAGAATCTGAATCGGCTACAAAGATACCATCGGAAGCAAGACGAAGTTCTAAATATTCATCTACTTGTCTACATTGAATGTTAAAAAAATCATTGTTGCTTCGAGTGCCTATAAGATCGTGATATAGTTTAAATTCAATAGTAAAAGTATTAGGATAGGCCCCTATATCTCTTTGCCTTTGAGCTTTTGCATTTCCTGCGGCACCGGTGTTAGTGTCGAAACGGAATTGTCCGGCTGGGCTTACTTCTGATACTGCAGCATCAGTATCGTTATCCGCCCAATCAGATATATCAACGCAATCTTCGTCTAATAAATCCCAGGAACCTGGTTCGGCCATATTATCTTAACACCATGTCCTTAACATCTGGATGAACATGTCCAGTAAACTGAGAAAGTGGAGCAACGTAATCCTTGATAAGTGCCCCGGTCCTAAAATCAATGTCTCTCAAAAAACATTGCTTACCATTAGTCCATCCGATGGTCCATATTTTTATAGGACGGTGACCGATATATTTATCACCATCATACATAGCTTCTTGACCGCCCCATCTAAAATTCATAAAGGTAAGAAACCTCGGATCAGTGCATTCTATTGTGTGGGAGTGATTGCGAAGGTGGGCGACGAGGCGAACAACCTGTCCCCAGGCCACATGTCTCCAATTTTTTAGACGAGAATCTTCGATAGTTCCATCTGCAAGATGAAACTCTATCCAGCGATCCCTATACTCTGAATCGAGGTGAAGCTTTTTCATACTTCACCTCCTTATGAGTATGAATATTTGAATGAGTACTGAAGTTCGTACCCTGCGTCAGTTCCTTTATATGTCCCGGTAGTTTCCGAAGCCGCAATAGCCGCATACATAGCCCACATTATCACATCATCTGCTGTGGTAGATAAGACCATGCTTGTACCTTCGTCACTCGGCCAAAGATTTATAGCCCCAGGTTCAGCCTCGACCATAGTAGCCCAGGTATAACTCCCAACAACAGCATTTACGACATAATTTTCCGTGTTGGCCGGAGCCCCCTGATCACCGCCAGACAAAGGTTGAACTTTAATAACGGACCCAGCCTGATCAAAACCGTTACTTGAAAGCCATAGCTTAAAAGTCTCAGCCAGGGTGTTACCACCATCGGCGGTAACATCCCAGAACATAGTAAGAACTCCAGAATCTGCGGCACCACTTGATATGTCAACCGTCCCATAGTCGGCTTCATTGCCAACACCAGTAGACTTTACCGCTTCTCCTGCGACAGCAGCCAATCTCTCGGCTGCGGTATCTATATCGGCTACAGCTGTATCGTTAGGAATCAGCCGGAACCGCGTAGTTGGTTCAGCCATAACTCCTCCTTACGCGCTTTCTGCCATCGGAATATCAACATCGTCTATGGTGGTAGTTCCGCCCGATGTGATAGACGTATTCGCCATATTCATCTGAGATCCAGATGTGGCAATGGCTCCATCTACTCTCGGCGTAGTGGTACTTGCTCCAGTAGTCTTGTCGTTTCCATAGACCCTAAAATGACCGGCTGTACCAGTAGCTCCAGCCACGCCAGACCATACTTCTCCAGACGCAGCGTGAAGTTCGGCATCCGCAACCTGACCGAAGTTAATTCCGTTATCAGCGGCTCCGGCCACGAAGGCTCCGCTAGACTCGGTAACCTGGATAAGTTCTGATCCTGTTTCAGCATCGTCAGCACTTGACGGTTGTGAACCGGTGCGGATTACCATGGTTCCATTCCTAAACTGATCGACCATAGACCCACCTCTAGCGGAACCAAGGATAACCACCGAACCGGCGGCTACGTCGGTCCCCGTAAAACTCCCTGTCGCTATCGTTATAGTGCCGGCGGCTACGGTAAGTATTTCATAGTCACCATCGTTAGCACCTGTGGCAGCACCTTCTACTGTAATCATGTCGCCTGGTTCAAAAATAGCGAGACCATTTCCAGTGTCAGTGATTGAATCGGGGGAAGCTCCATTGTCATTCAAGGCTATCGCTCCACCGTTATAATATAGGGCATTACAGGTAGCCTTCAGGCCAAGCATATCATTCCTTACTTTAGTTGAAAATCTAAAAGCCATAATCTTCTCCTTGTCAAAATATTTACTTAGACAAATCTTTAAGTTTCTTGTAAATCTCTTCTTGTATCATATTCTACTCAACAGTGTGTATAAAATTTAATCCCCTCAAAAGAGACCTACCTCTTGTACCTTCTGGGTAAACTACTTTCTTTTTATTAAGATTTATAACAACTCTCCCCGGACATCCGAGCATCGCTCCCTTGGTAGTAGACCACAAAGCACAGGGCTCATTCACCTCAAACCCTGGTATATCAGATCCATCAACATAATCTATAGCATCCGACCACTCTAAGGCTGGATAGGTTCTTACTTTTTTCTGTTCAAACTCATGCGGCACTAAACCTGCAAGAAAATAAATTTCTTTTTCAGTAGACACATAAAGCCCATCCTCTACATGTTTCACCATCCGAATGTTGGTACCATATTGTGCAAAGCTTCTTGCCATATCAAACCATGTCAAAGCACCATATTCCGACCACCACAACACAGGCCCTTTAGCAATATATGCCCTGCCACCATGGTAAGCTAAATGATTCCCGACAAACGGACCTGTAAAAGTTCTTTGTGTTGTAGGGCCTACATAATCAGTGGTCTTCTCCCAGGCGTATCTTATACCATCTTCGATATATCCAAGATCCTGATTGTTTGTATAATATATCCGGTTCTCAATCTGCGTATAAGCTATTAAGTCATTAGTGGATAGTGTACACAATAAGCGATAGCTAAAATCTGTTTCGAGAAGATAGAGCCCCTTATTATAGACAAATACACATTCACCGCCGTCACAAAAAAGGCTATGTGAATCTAATGGTATCCTTAATGTTTTACCTGTTCTCCTATTTACCCTACCAGATGGTGATAATGTAACATTAACAGCTACAGCGAGATCGGAGACCCCTGACTCTGGACTATATTTTATCCGCGTCGGATCATTTACTGTGTCGATCCCGGTCGAACCTCTGAGAAGTGGTACAGTAGCCATTAGTAATTTAGGGCATCATCAAGAGCTTTCCTGCGCTTAGACATAGCAGACGTATCTTTTTCAAACATGCTACCCCAGAAACTTTTTTTCTTCTTCTTAGCTTTTGGCTTACCTAATCCATCTCTCTTTTTTTCTGCTAATTTTGCATTTTTCATTTAGTATCCTATCTGGCAATCGGTATATTGGTTATCGCCTGAAGCATAATATTCTGGCTCAGCATCGACTCCAATAAAATCAATAAGGTCTATCATAGCCGAATAAAATTTATCAGTGTGATATTTCGTTCCGGTCCCGTGAGCCTCCGCACCGTCCTCAAGTCCTTCTCCAAATATTTCCTTGCATACGAAGTGCTTAACTATACGTATTTGTAAATGTTCCGGTATCCCGTCAGGCTCATCGTCATTATCTACCATCTCGGTAGGCTTTCCGTAATACGATATAAAAAGATCCTCTGTCTCACTTGGGATACCCTGATAATATAATTTTTTCCCTTTGACACAGACATAAAGAACTGATCCGGTTTCGGTTAAGTCCTTCTTGCGACAATGATTAAGGAATAACATAAAGCTGTAATAGTTACCGCCGTCTGGTGCCAATATCCGATCCCCGGATGAATCCACCACATAAAAAAGACCGCGTTGATAATTCGCCGGAAGATCCGCATAAGCATTGGAGGTAGTTGAAACGGTAGCAGTTAAAAAAAGATCCGGTAAGGGCGGAGAAATCGTACCATCTGGCATCCTGATGCCGCCTGCTATGTTATTGACAGCATCATTAATCCTCTCGGTGAGGTCGGTATAAGAATCGTCCTGGATGATGTTTTCTATCGCAGTAGTTAAAGATGATAATGTTGTCATGTATACTCCTGATTACCGAGATATGAACCCAGCGACTTACCTCTTATCCACTCCGCAAAAAAAATTAAATTATATAAAGAACGCCCCGCCGGTATATCGGCGGGGGTAACGATTATAGACTAAGGTCTATGCTTCTGAAGCAGCCTGTTCGACATATGCGCTGTCATCATATTCAATAATAAGGCCGACAGTACAGCCAGCGTCAGTAGCGTTGGTCACTGACACCTTAATCATCTGTTCAGCGGCGGTGGTTGAATCTGGATCAAAGATCAGGCCACCATTCGTGGTGTCCATAACACCTTCGGTAACGATACCAGCGGCACCAGCATCGGCGAGAGGAGTGATGGTCGCAACGGCGGTAGCATTATGAGTGAGGGTAATCACCTCATCCTTATCACTCTCTGCACCATAGCTAGCCTTGCATGATGCAATATTACCGCGACAAGGAACAGGAAGATACATATTCTTCGCAGTAGTGGTCGCGATTTCAAATGTAAAAGCTAAAGTTTTCATATTATTTTTTTCTCCTTTAATTTACTATGTTGCTATTGGATCAAGGATCGCGCTAAGATCTTCAGACACAACACCGTAATAGTTCTCTGCAACGGCACAAGCTGTAGCGGTTACACCATTAGCCTGGGCGGCAGCTCCACAAGCCAGGTTTCGCATAACAATCCCCGTAGTAGTAGCAGCCAAATTGATACAAGCATCATTATCGGAAGCTGCATTTGAGATAATGTTATCAACAATTACACAGTTGGTAACGATCCCAGCTCCACCGATAGCCATGGTTCCCCAATCGCCAATTAGGGTATTACACTTAATGATATGCCCATCGCCGGTCCCAGCAAAATTCACAAAGTGAGTATTTGCGGCATCGAGAGCTATCGCATAACAACCTTCGATAGTAATCCGATCAGAAGCCGTAGCAAGGGCATCCTGAATCCAGATCAAGGCATTCATTGCAGAAGCGGTTTCAGTAAATCGACATCCACGCAAAGTAAAATCGTCTGCATTAACATCAATAGCTGCTGTGATATCTGCAAAGTTCGCACTAAAATGAACATTCTCTATAACTACATCTGCTGCATCAATGTCGATGTCAGCGGAAATTATGGTATCGAGAGTAATCTTTGGCTGCTTTGAACCGGTCCCGATACCAACGATAGTTATCCCGGCCACGTCTATAACAAGACCTGCAGCCGCTGATACTGTTTCAGCATGCCCAGGAAGAAGATAGATTACGTCATCGTTATCGGCGGTCGCTAAGCTTAACGCAAAGTCAAGGGTAGCTACTGAAGTCTCTACTGTCCTACCAGCTCGGCCATCGTCTCCATTAACCGAACTGACAAAAAACTCAGTGCCGGTTACTTTACGGGTAACTTCTACCCAGGGGCGTGTAGGGTTAGGTCCGCCTACAGTCACTATTCTTTCACTCATAATAAGTACCTCTTATATTGAAAGGGGAGGATAGGTCCTCCCCTTATATTATTTATGCAGGTGCGGTAAGGTTGGTGTGTTTGACGTGCATTTTACGGTTAGAACAATACAGATTACCTACCCACCTAGTATCTGCCGAAGTGTTATCAGGCTGACCGAGGACCGCTTTACTCTCCCATACAGGAGTAGTAAAGTTGTAATCCTTATGACTCCTTAGAGATAAGAAATTCAGGTTAAGGGCCATTAGTTCACCAGCGGTAATATATGGATCAGCTACCATGGGAGCGCCTTTGTGGACGATATTTTCCCATCCAGCTTCAACCATCTTCTCGTTACGATATCTCTGTTGTGGATGGAGGGACTGCTCATAACCATCTCTCAAGAGAGCGGTAGTCGCAATAAAGTTAGGCAAAGCCCAAGCATGGTCTCCCATGTTAACTTCACGGAAGATTGCCTGTAGTACCGAGAAACCAATAGCTTCAACGGTAGTAATGACATTGGCCTTCCAATCCGCCATCTCATCTTCATCGATACTCCCATACTCAGTAGAGGTGGTTGTACTGAAGAGATCCCCGAGTCCAAGAATCCGAGTACTATCAGCAGCAGAAGAAACAACATCTTCAGCCATCTGAATCCTGGCAGCTTTCTTGATACTATCCATATATTGGTTGGTTAAGGAAATGACAGCGGCATCCCCAGTATTCTGTACCTTATCATCAAGGTTCAGGGAGTTACTACCATAAAGACCGGCCCAACGGAATCTGGCAGCATCAAACAGATCTTTCTTTGACTGATTAATTACGGTAGTCGCACCGTATCCACCTCTATGTGAATTTGCATACTCAAGAGGAATCTTTACCATCTTTCCGCCATCGACAACCTCATGAGGTTGTACTACCCAATTATCTTTGGTGATAGCGTTGCCCATAAGTTTCCACACTAGGGCGGATGCTTTGTTAAGAATATCTACAGGATCGGTCTGAAGCCAGTAATATTCTGTGGTTGCATTTAACTGATTTATTAAGCTCATATCAAATATCTCCTATAAAGGAGCTCAACCTATTCCCTCATTTTATCGAGGACACCTTGCATCCCCTTGTTCCGGTCAGCTCCGAATGTTTTCTGTTGTGGTTTTGTACCTTGATCACCTTGCCCCTTCAAAATAACGGTGCCGGTCTCATCAGTACCTTTCTTAAGTTTAAGCCGTTCCATGAGTTCGGTATTCTGAGTCTCAAGTTCCTGTGCTTTTAACACAGCATCATCTCTCTGAATTTCCCTGAAAGCTACTAAGGGATCACTCATTCCCGTTTTGTCCTTACCAATATACTCCTTGATCTTAGCTTGCATCTCCGGAGTATTGAAATCTGGATTCGCACTAAAAAAATCCCGATGTGCGGTTTTAATGTCACGCTCATCAAGCTCTTTCCTGAATACCTCTGTAGCAGCCGTTAAGGTAATTTCGTGTTGACTTTTGGCAGCTAAAGCATTTGACTTGTTCATCAGAGACATTAATTTCTTCGAGTAGTCATCGTCCACAGGATCAAGATCAGCTATTTGCTGATTTATTTTGGCCTGCTCACTCTTGACAGTATTCTTGTCTTGATCGGATGCTCTCTTTGCAGTAGCATTTTCGGCTTCCTGTAACTTGACACCCATGTCTTCCATGTGTGCGTTAGCTTCCTCTAATTGTTTTTTTAGAGTGCCTGACTCGTTTCCTTGCTCAGATAACTTAGTCTGAAGATTCTTTAAACCCTCAGCGGCATCTTCCTTCGTTTTCCATGTGCCGAGAAACGGCTCGTCGCCTTCTTTGTCGCCGTCGCCGTCGCCGCCAGCTCCGCCTTCTTTACCAAGTATAAAACCTCCATCTACTGCCGGTGCTTTCTTGAATCTACTATCGTTCATGTTTCCCTCCGGGGCCATTTATTGTGGCGTTATTCCCTTGGGCCGCCCTAAATGGATAGTCCCTTGTCTGATTGTTAATAAAATTTAGTGTAAAGTTTCTTTACACTTTCTTACATTTAGTATACTATATGTAAAGAAAGTTTACACCTATCCGACTTTTTTATTTTTTGCACAAAAAAACCCGGACTAACACAAGTCAGTCGGGGTATATTAGATAAGGGTGGATCTTATTCTAGCTACAAGGTATAAGCCCCTCCTTTTTCAGATATTGCTTATACTCCGTGCGGGTTGTCAGCGGTGGCTCACCGTGTCTTTGTAAAACCTCACATGCCGAAGGAAGCCATAAAACATCTCCATCTGTCTGTATACCTCCATGTCCTACAGACAAAATTTTCCTTGCTATTCTACCGCAAGCTATACACTCAACTTCTTGCGGAAAATCGTTAATAGGAAAAGATTTATCCATCTCAAGACCGCAATCATTGCATTTATAGGTATAAAGTGGCATATTCCACCTACTTTAATTTATAGCCAGTTGCAAGGCTACCAATCGCGGTAACAGCATATGACAAAACTGTCATGGTCTCAGTTGTAGGAGCAACACCTATAGCCACTAAGGCTAATATACCTATCGTCACTATCGCTAACGTAATATCTCTCACTTTATCACCCTCCCTAATTCGATGTAACAATCTTCGGGTCATCTTGCATTATAATCTTACTATCATTTATAGCCTGCCGTGTGACATAGTCGGCTACAGCTGTCAATGCCCTACCAAAGACATCAAGGACAACTACCGGGTTCTTGATAGGACCACTCACATTTATGTTGCCATCGCTGTACATTACGATCTGAAAAGTACCAACAACGTCTGCTTCCTGTTGATCTCCGTGAACATTTTTGCTTACATCATTTTTGTCCATACTATCTCCTATCTGTTCCTTCAACGCCCCTACGAATACGATCCGAGGTTCTGTATTTTAGCCAATCGAGTCCTTCCTGTATCTTTCGTAATGCTCTCTCGTTCTCTTCACAGGCAAAAGATCCGGCCTGAAAACACTCAAGTCTATCTATCACAATAGAAAGAAGATCCTCATTCTGACAACCAGTGACTCCAAATTCTTTGATTTGACTCTCTTGAAATTTAACGAAGCATAGTGACACATGATTCTTTGTTATAAGATATCTATGACATGCCCCTCCAGCTCCAGGGTGGTCCATTACTGTAATCTTGTTTGTGGAGCCTTCACCAGTATTTAATGTTCTATTTTCTTTCATTCTGCCCCCTGCTTAGCTTTAGGCGTCCCAGGCTTAGCGGCCTTCGATGCTTCGCCTTTAGAATTCTCACCCCCCGGCCCTTGCTCTGGCTCCATAAGATATTGTTTCATCTCAAGGGCAGCTTCTTCTGGTAAACCAGAATCAATTAATACCTGAAGAGCTTGATCAAGCTGGGTTTCACCCATCCTCTCTATTATCTCTTTCCACCCAGCCACATTAAGCAATTCGAGCACGGCCCTTCTATCTATTGCCCCCGACTCCCATAACCACTTTCCAATTTCTTGTGTCTGGAGAGAGGTTCTTGGTGTAGTAGATCCTGTCTCTACAACATAACTAAATTTCCTACCTGCGAATTTTGTCCCAATAAACTCAATAGGATCTCCAGCCACATCAACAAATTCAGATGTAGTTCCAAAGTTTTGATATAGACCAATGCACCATCTCGATCTATTCTCAGCTAAGGATTCAATAGCCGATGTCTTGGCCTGTACAAGTTCCTGGTTCCTCTCCTGTAAGGCTACTATAGCACTTGCGGCAATGACACCCTTTGGAGCCTGGCCTCTATCAGCACTCTCGATAGCATATATCCTGTCAAAAAAATTGACTATAAGCTCAAGCACTTGAAAGAAGGTGCTTGGCAAATTAGGCACTTGCATAAACTCGATACGGGCATTCGGAGTAGTAGGCATCAAGATAAGGCGACCACCCTTCTTGAGCCCAGCCTCTATCATCTCTTTTGTAATTCCACAATGTTTTTGCACAATAAGCGGTGGACTCATTACATTAATAACGTAATTGACAAGTCTACTAAAAATCTTATTGATCTTGATAATAAGATCACCTACCTGCTCTGCGGCAGCAAATCCCCACAAGGATACAAGATCACTGTAGCTATTAGCATGATAGCATGGCAACCGGCCCCAAGGGAAGGTACATGATGCAATCGCAGTATCGAGTTGAGGATTTATATTAGGATTTGCACAGTCATCGAGTACTACATAACCGTCACTATTTTTGTCAGATGATTTACTGGCTGCAATAGTTATCTTCCGTATTCCGTCTGGATATACTTTGATTATTTTTGTGGTTTTCTCAATAACCATTTCGCCATTATCATCCATAACAGGCATACTGGTTGCAGGATCAACAGCAGGGTGTTCTTCAATTATTGTTTTCGTCCTATTATCTCTGACCCACACTTCTTTAACGAGACAACGCTCCAGCTTTTTATCTACAGCTCCGGTCTGAGTTGTTATAGCTTTGGTCATCGGATCTGCATATTTCCCAGTTAGAGATGTGTCGAGCTGAGCATAACCCGTGCCCTTGTATTCCTCCCTCACTGTTCCTAATAGGTCATAAGCCTCGTCTGCTACCAAATCGTTAACATTAAACTCGGCCTCCATAGCATCAACAAATTTGAGGTATGCATAGGAAATAAAGGGGGCATCGGTTGAAATGTCTTCGAAGAATCCAGGGGCTGGATAAAAAGAGAATGGATCAGTTATTGTTATAGCCGGACTATCCATTTTTTTGTTCCATGAAGGCTTCTCAAGTGTGATACCATATATCTCCATGGTCCTAGCCGATGATCTGATAAGTTTTTGCTGGTTGTTTTCCTTCCACCACTTAAGGAGCTTAGCAGATAGGACGTCCTCAGCACCATCACTACTCGTCCCATCCAGGTCTACAACCTCACCTATAGGTTTTCTGGCTGTTATATTCGCAACGGTTCTCTCGATATTCGAGAAATATAGATTCACTAAAGTAAGAGCCTGCGCTCTAGTTGCTACTCCGTCCCTGGATTGACCCCTATAAAGACTATAATTAGCAAGGAAATCATCATGTTTTCCGAGCCTTTCTTTTTCGAGACGCGCTATCTCAAAAAGATTGTTTGCGAAAGCTGCTACATCCTTATGACCCTTGGGCGGGATATTTGATAGATTCCATTTCTTATCTATGATTGGCATAAATCTATCCTCTCACTTCGTCTTCAAGGATAGGATCGATTATCTCCAGTTTACCTGTAGTCGATATATACCCACCGCACATTGTACAAAACATAAGGAAACGAGATGTTGACTTGCAAGCTAGTGATCCGTCATATACTGGCCAATTATATGAATGGTATGGCTCAATCAGTCTGAGCATATCGCCCGTCAATGGCTGGTGTGGATTATAGTGCTCGGTTGTTTCGTATATCGCTGCTCCACACGTCCTACACTTAACAAGAAATCCTTCCATTTAATCCTCCATACTCCCAAACATTTTCGTAAAACTATTATTTTTTTTCTGGATATGCTTCTCACTGGTACTTTCTCCTGATTCAGGGAACGGTATATCGTCGATATCCCCGACAGTAAAGACATCACCCTTCGGCTCTTGGATAGACATGACACCGCTTTTGGCTCTCAATGCTATCCATGCACCGATCCATACTGAACATAAAATAATTAAGGCTCCGGTAAGTATTCCTATACCAAAAAAGACTATCTGGCTAATCATTAATCTTCCTCCACTGTAAACACAGATTCTTGCACATTATCCATCCATGTAGTCCTACAAAGCATAGAGTGTATCAAGCCACCAATAGCCAAAACACAAGGATCATCTCTGCAAAACTCCTTGTTTAATTTATTTCGTAATATATCATTATGCCCAAAATAGAAACGCTTTGATTCTGGTAATACAATAGATTGTAAGGCCCTAACATAATTATCGAAAATCTTTGGTGTATAGAAATCGTCAGGCGGTGCTACCAGGATAGCGTTAACCTCACCATCTTCTATCAAAACTTCATTCAGTAATGCGAGGGTAGTTAAGAACCTATCAGGGTCCCCTAGCCATACTGTGAGTAGATTCTTTTGTACTCCGAAACCATATTGCTCTCTTAGATTTAAACACTTTCCGAGGAGCGTTGAAACATCCTTACTCTCAGCTTCGGCAAGAAGCTGGAAGTTCGCACCGCTCGGATTATTGGTATCAAGACCATCGGTAGGTCTGACCACACCGACTATCGCAGCATATCCCGGTAAACCATATGAACTATCTGTTATCTCTGAGGGCCACCCTATACAGGCATACAGATCATAATATTTTTGGCCTGTCTTTGTATTCTCGAACCAGTAAGGTCTTTCGACTAAAGGTATACCGCGCACCTTGGCATAGTCTGACCTGGACCTAAATAAGTCTAAGGCGTGGGGATGTTCGATGAGTTTTATTATACTCATAAAGTGTAGTATACTACATGGTGTGGAAGTGTTGCAATGAATCGACTGAACAAAAAAAAAGCCGCCCAGGACATGGAGTCCGCTGGATGGCTATGGTAATTGTACACCAGGACATGGAGTCCGCTGGATAACAGGTCACTTAAGGAGGAACTGAGGAACCTCCTGCTCCGTCATATAAAGCTTATTACCGATATGTAGGATATATAGATCCATAGGTACCCCATAAAGTTTTAATCCTTCCGGTGTCAATTTAGCAGGGAGGCCAGCCACAGTAAGGGTGCCGTCATAATTTGCATTCCACTTATGGGACGTATAATAACCATCTGGAGACACAAGGCTCACATTTCCGCCACATGGGGGGAGTGGAGAGAAACCTACAGCATCAACAAAATCTGTCAAGATCCAATCACCACCATCGATAGTGATCGTATACGAATTCCCTACCACATCGCACTGATCTCCAGCTATTGCGACAGTGGCGACTAACCACTGGAACCCTAGGGTTAAAAAAAGAACTGCAATCACTGGCCATAGTTTCTTCATACTCTTTTCTCCTATCTATTAAGGTTAATTGAACTGTGTAAATTTATTTTATCACAGGTCTAAAGAATTACAATTAATGGACTTTATTAATTGCCCAGTCACCCAGCATGCAAGCCTTATGCCTGATCCGGAAAATCCTGGAAGTCACACCCGTCGAAGAGTCCACCTCCCCCCGCAAAAGTCATAGCTAAGGACATGAGATGATCAGGGCTTCGTCCTAGTAAAGCCTTCATGTCTGCGGTATTCATCACCTCGACATATCCGGAGTCGGTACAATATGTCGGAACTAGGAGTTGATCAATTAAATCTTCATCTGGCGGTAGCATTGCCCCCGGATCTGTACGAAGCCACTCCCGGACCCTCCATAAAAGCTCATTTCTCAGGATACGGAATTCACCTAACTCTGTTTTTATTGTAGGCTTTGATGCAACTTTAATACCTGTGGCAACGATCCTATCAGACTTTTGCATTTGTGGAGCAACGCCTGTACCGACACCAGTTGCATCGACATTCGCCCTAGTTATCCCCACGTGATTACGGTACCAAACTATAGCTTTATCGG
>Ga0209013_10001429_pt1 | contig 22037 bp, 19 predicted proteins | sample Cruoilmetagenom2_FD_187291 | JGI IMG/M metagenome (GOLD analysis project Ga0209013, IMG submission 187291) | Oil polluted marine microbial communities from Coal Oil Point, Santa Barbara, California, USA - Sample 2 (SPAdes) (version 2) | ecosystem: Environmental > Aquatic > Marine > Oil seeps ... | reverse complement strand
TCCCCCGTAGACCTGCCCGATCTCAGCGAGCAGCTCGTCCTCGGAGGCCCCCCAGAACAGGATGTGGTACAGCACCAGCAGCTTGGGCTTCGCCCGCGCAGCAATCTCTCCGAGCTCGACGGTCGACGTGTGATGCTCGGCGTGATATCGCTTCCAGTCCGCCGGCTTGCCTTCGAACTTCGCCTGCGCATAGACCTCGTGGATCAGGATGTCAGCGCCTTTGGCGTTGGCGACGAGGTTCTCGGACGGGCGTGTGTCGCCCGAGATCACGATCACCTTGTCCGGGGTTGTGAACCGGTAGCCCCACGCGTTGGGCCAGCTTCCGTGGAGCACCGGGAAGGCCTCGACCTTGACGTTCCGGTCGGTGTAGACAACGCCTTCCTTGACCTCGTGTGCGTCGACCCTCCACCCCCGGTTGTTCGCCGGTTCCAGTCCGTACGACCGGTAGCGGATGTCCTCGCGGTACGCAGCGAGAATGTGCTTCGTCATCTCGACGATCCCCTCCGGGCCCCACACCTGCAACGGCTCGTCCCGACCCATCACCCACGGGGTCAGGATGAGATCCGGGTAACCGATAGTGTGGTCTGAATGGAGGTGAGTCAGAAAGGCGTGCTTGATGTTCTCCACATCCAGCGCCTTCAGCTCCCCGCCGTAGGCAGGCGAAAGGGCGGCGGCCTGACGGATCAGGCCCGGACCGAAGTCCACGATATAGGGCGTGCCGCCGGCGATGATCGCGACCGAGCATCCCGAATGCTCCGGGTCGGGATTCGGGTTGCCGGTTCCCAGCAAAACGACCTTGGTGGTCTCCCCTGTCGGGTTGGGCTCACCCGCGAAGGCCGCGGTGGCCAGCAACGTCAGAACGACCACGAAGATCCTCTGGCTATTTCGATGCATTGCTCTCTCCCCCTGCGATCTGCGGTACACCATATACGAACGGCGCCAGTCTTATAGAGAGAATCGCTGATAAGATCGCCGAGGTCGGCTCGCGCGCGGAGTCGTAACGAGCCCCCGAACTGGTCATGATCACAGCTTTGATTTTGCTGCCCGTTGCCCTGATGTCGGCCGAGACTCCGGCAGTGGACTCCGCGACTGTCGAGCGCTTCGCCGGGCTGGCCCTGTCCTGCGTGCACCATGAGTATCCCAACAAGATCTCCCACGTATTGTCGTCGGACGAGGACGTCGGGCCGCCGCGGACGCTGACGCCGGCATTCTACGGCTGTTTTGACTGGCACAGCTCGGTCCACGGCCACTGGCTCCTGGCGCGGCTCGCCCGGCTGAATCCCGACGCGGACTTTGCGGTCGAGGCCCGGGCGGCCCTCGCCAGAAGCCTCACCCCGGATAAAATCGCCGCCGAAGCGGAGTACCTGAGCGGCGAAGGGCGCGCGACCTTCGAACGGCCCTACGGCCTGGCCTGGCTCCTCTGCCTGGCCGATGAGCTCCACTCCTGGCCCGACGAGGAGGCCCGGCGCTGGGCCAAGAACCTGGCGCCTCTGGAAGCCGAGGCCGCTGAACGCCTTCGCCGCTGGCTCCCGAAGCTCCACTATCCCATCCGCACGGGCGAGCACAGCCAGACCGCCTTTGCCCTGGGGTTGGTTCTGGATTGGGCCCACACCGTGGGCGATCGGGAGATGGTCGCGCTCATCGAGGCCAGGGCCCGCCGATTTCACCTCGGGGACGTACGGTGCCCTCTGGGCTACGAGCCCTCGGGGCAGGACTTTCTGTCACCCTGTTTGGCCGAGGCCGATCTCATGCGCAGGATCCTCGGACAAGAACAGTATGCCAGCTGGCTGGAGAAATTCCTGCCCCAGATTCCGACCACTGCAGATGCGAGCTGGTTGCCGGTGGCGGTGGTGACCGACCGCTCGGACGGCAAGCTGGCCCACCTTGACGGCCTCAACCTGAGCCGAGCCTGGATGCTCGAGGGAATCCTCGCAGGACTCCCCGAGGATGATCCGCGGCGTCCGGCCCTGCGCGCCGCCGCCGATGCGCACGCTATGGCGGGTCTGCAGGCTGTGACCGGAGAACACTATGAGGGCGGCCACTGGCTCGGCAGCTTCGCCACCTACCTGGTGACCGGGAAGGGCCGGTGAACAAATTAGGAATTAGGAATTCGGAATTAGGAATGGAGGCCACCCGCCCACTCAATGGGCTCGGATTTCGAATTTCGGAGTTCGGAGTTCGAATGTTCCGTACGCGCCGGTCTCCTTTTCTCCTCTGCTCCTTTTCACCTATTCTTCGCTCCCGTGACGCGGATGGGCAGCCGGCGAAATGAAGTCGGAGAAGCCGTGGCAGATCTGGATCGACACCGGGGGGACCTTCACCGATTGCATCGCCCGCGATCCGGCGGGTGAGCTCCACCGCTGCAAGGTGCTGTCAAGCGGCGCACTGCGCGACCGGGTGGAGACCGCAGAGGGCGAGAGTCTCAAACTGGCCTGCGGGTCGTCGCTTCCCGACGGCTTCCTGACCGGCATGGAGCTGTCGCTGCTGGGCGAGAAGCGCGCCGTCAAGATCCTCGATCACGACGCAACCCGGGGGATGGTGTTGTTGGCCGGTCCCGTTTCAGAAGCCATGCAGCCGGGAGCTCCGGTCGAGCTGCGGTCGGGCGAGGAAGCGCCGTTGCTCGCCGCTCGTCTGATCACGGGGACTCCGTTTGGCGGCTCACTACCGCCAATAGCGATGCGGCTAGCCACCACCCGCGGGACCAACGCGTTGTTGGAACGGCGCGGCGCCCCAGTGGCCCATTTCATCACCGCCGGGTTTGAAGACCTGTTGGAGATCGGCGGCCAGCAGCGCCCTGACCTGTTCGCACTGCACATCGAGAAGGCCGAGCCGCTGCCCGAGCTGGTGGTCGGCGTGCGGGAACGGCTCGCAGCCGACGGTTCGGTAATCGAGCCGCTCGACAGGGAAAACCTCGTCGCAACCATCACCGCGGTGCGTGAGAGAGGCATCTCCTGCGCGAGCATCACCCTGCTCCACGGCCACCGCAACCCGGTGCACGAAGAGATGCTCGAGGAGATGCTCGTCGAAGCAGGTTTCGAGTACGTGGCGCGGTCGAGCTCCCTGAGCCCCTTCCAGGGACTGCTGCGCCGCTCCGTGACCTGCACCGTCGACGCCTACCTCGGACCGGTCGTCAGCGATTATTTGCGCGCGGTCGAGCGAGATTTGGGCGACGGCTCGGGCCTGCACATCATGACCTCCGCCGGCGGACTGGTTAGCGCCGACGCCTACCGCTCGATCGACAGTCTCCTCAGCGGTCCCGCCGGCGGTGTCGTCGGTGCGGCGTTGACCGGGCAGCGGAGCGGAAGAGACCGGGTGATCGCGTTCGACATGGGCGGTACCAGCACCGACGTGGCGCGCTTCGACGGCGATTTCGAGTACGTTTTCTCGCACCGGGTCGGCCCGGTGGAGCTCGCCGCACCTGCTCTCGCCATCGAGACGGTGGCCGCCGGCGGCGGCTCGATCTGTCGGGTGGAGCAGGGGAGGTTGGCGGTCGGCCCGCAGAGCGCCGGCGCGATGCCGGGCCCGGCGAGCTACGGGGCAGGCGGACCTCTGACGCTGACCGATGTCAATTTGCTCCTCGGCCGGTTGGTTGCGAAGCGCTTTCCCATCCCCATCGATCTGGACGCGGCGCAAGCTCGTTTTCGGGAGCTCCGGCAGGAGCTGGACGGGGCCGGCCGCGGGGCGGGTACCGATGAGGAGATCCTCGAGGGGCTGCTGAGGATTGCCGACGAACGAATGGCCGAGGCCATCCGCCACATCTCGGTCCGCAAAGGAATCGACCCGTCAGGCTATGCGCTGGTCGCCTTTGGCGGTGCGGGCGGCCAGCACGCCTGCCAACTGGCTGAGCTGCTCGGGATGGAGGAGGTCCTGCTGCCGGCCGACGCCGGGCTCCTCAGCGCCGTGGGACTCGGCCACGCGGTCATCGAACGCTTCGCCCGGCGGGAGGTCCTGCGCCCTCTGGAAGAGGTTGCGGACCGTCTCGATGGCTGGCTCGAGGAGTTGGCGCACGAAGCGGAGGCAGCGCTCGGGGGCGAGGACGTGGAGCCGAACCACATCGATGACCCGCATCATTTCGTCGAACTTCGTTACGTGGGGCAGGACGCGACCCTCGAGATCGAGGCGCTGCCCGGTGGCGACTTGGAGCGACAGTTCGAGGAGGTGTACTTCCGGCTCTTCTCCTACCGGCCCCGGGCGCGCGGGATCGAGGTGGTGTCGCTCCGCGTCGTCGTGCGCAGCCTCAGGCCCGAGGTGGCACCGGTCGCGAAGGAGGCCGCCGCCGATGGCCTGGCGGTCAATCGGGCGCGGTTCCAGCGCTGCTTCCTGGACGGAGAATGGCGCGACGTGCCGTGTCACGAGGCGGCCGAGCTGGCGGCCGGGCTCGAGATCGGCGGCCCGGCCCTGATCCAACAGGAGCACAGCGCCCTGGTTGTGCGGCCGGGCTGGCGGGCACGATCCCTTGGTGACGGCGGGGTGCGCCTCCTGGCTACCGCCGGCGACCGCGCCGACGCCTCCACCGCCCCGCGCGGTCGACCGCAGGCGATCGAGCTCGAGCTCATGAGCCACCGCTTTTCATCGATCGCGCGCGAAATGGGCGAAATGCTGCAGCGGACGGCGATCTCGACCAACATCAAGGAGCGCGAGGATTTCTCGTGCACCCTGCTCGACCCGGAGGGGCGGCTGGTCGTCAACGCGCCCCACATCCCGGTCCACCTCGGCGCGATGGGTCTGTGCGTTCGCGAGCTGGTCGCCCACAGGGCTCTGAATCCCGGAGACGTGGTAGTGACCAACCACCCGGCGTACGGGGGCTCGCATCTCCCCGACGTGACGCTGGTGGCGCCGGTCCATCTCGAGAACCGCCTCCTGGGCTACGTGGCGTGCCGGGCTCACCACGCCGAGATCGGAGGCATCAGACCGGGCTCGGTACCGCCGGATGCGAAATCGCTGGCCGAAGAGGGGGTTGTCATTCCGCCGACGCTGCTGGTTGACGCGGGGGAGCCGCGGTGGGAGCGGGTCGAGCGGCTGTTGACCGAAGGCCCGTACCCGACCCGGGCCCTGGCCGACAACCTCGCCGATCTGCGGGCCATGCTGGCCGCCATCCTCCGCGGCCGCGAGGCCCTGGGCCGCCTGGCAGAGAAGGTCGGCTTCGAGCACGTACTGCAACATATGGACGTGTTGCGGCGACAAGCAGCCTGGCAGGTCGAGACGGTGCTCGAGAGGATGGCCGACGGATGCTACGAGGGCCGGCAGCTGCTCGACGACGGCTCGCCGCTGGTTGCCACCTTCACCGTCGAAGGGAGTAGGGCGGTCCTCGACTTCTCAGCCAGCGCGCCCGTCCACCCCGGCAACCTCAACGCCACTCCGGCCATTGTCCACTCGGTCACGATGTACGTCATGCGCCTGCTGGTCGACGTCGAGCTGCCGCTCAACGAGGGCCTCTTAGAGCCGATCGAGGTCCGCATCCCGCGCGGCCTCCTCAACCCCGAGTACACGCCCGACCCGGAGAGCTGTCCGGCGGTGGTCGGCGGCAACGTGGAGACCAGCCAGCGGTTGACCGACACCCTGCTCGAGGCGCTGGCAGTGGCGGGTTGCAGCCAGGGCACCATGAACAACCTCAGCTTTGGCGATGAGACCTTCGGTTACTACGAGACCGTCGGTGGCGGCAGCGGGGCGGTCGAGGGCTTCGACGGCGCTAGCGGCGTCCACACCCACATGACCAACACCCGCATCACTGATCCCGAGGTGATCGAGCACCGCTACCCGGTGCGGCTGCATCGATTCGCGATCCGCCGCGACTCGGGTGGTCCGGGACGGTGGCGCGGAGGGGACGGCCTGGTCCGCGAGATCGAGTTCCTGGCGCCGCTCGAGTTCTCGATCCTCAGCCAGCATCGGGTGAGTGCGCCGTACGGCATGGCGGGTGGAGGCGAGGGTGCGGCAGGGCGCCAGATCATCATCGGTGCCGATGGCAGCCGCCGGGAGCTGGCAGGCATTGACGGCTGCGAGGTCGCTCCCGGCGATCGCATCGTTTTGGAAACCCCCGGCGGAGGCGGATTCGGCGCCCCGGGGAGCTCGGCAGATGACGAGAAGTCGCTGTGAAGCGAATCCTGGACCTCCTTTTCTGGTCGGTGATCGCGGCCGCCTTCATCGGCCCCGGCACCGTGACCACCGCCGCCCGTGCGGGCAGCGACTTCCGTTTCGCCCTCGCCTGGACGCTCCTGTTCTCGGTCATCGCCTGCCTGGTCCTGCAGGAAGCCTCCGGCCGCATCACAGTGCTCACGGGCAAGGACCTCGGCGCAGCAATCAGCCGACGGTTTGCCCATTCGAGACGGGCCGCATGGATACCCGCCGTGGCGGCTGCGGGCGTGATTCTGGGTTGCGCCGCTTACGAGGCGGGTAACCTCCTGGGAGGTGTAGCCGGTCTGAGACTGATCGTAGACGCATCACCGGCCCTGTTGACCACCCTCACCGGGGTCGTGGCCGCGGCCCTTCTCGCCACCGGAAACATCCGATGGATCGCCCGGTCCCTCGGCGCTCTGGTCGCCTTCATGGGTGTGGCCTTCCTGGTCACCGCCGTTCGTCTGGGGCCCGATCTCGGCGAGCTGCTACCCGGGCTGGTGATTCCCAGCATTCCAACGGGATCGATCCTCCTGGTCCTCGGTCTGGTGGGCACCACGGTCGTGCCCTACAACCTCTTTTTGGGCTCGGCCCTCGCCCGTGACAGCAATCTCGGCGAGATGCGCTGGGGCCTCGCGTTGGCGATTGGGGGAGGCGGGCTCATCTCTCTGGGAGTGCTCATCGTCGGCAGTGCGCTGGGCGGCGGACTCGAGTATGAAAGGCTGGCCGACGTCCTCGCCGAGAGGCTCGGGCCGGGCGCCGAGGCATCACTGGCGCTGGGGCTCTTCGCTGCGGGATTCACGTCGGCCATCACCGCCCCCCTGGCGGCCGCGATCACCGCGCGGTCTCTACTCGGCGAAAATAACGACCCGCGATGGGCCGAAGGCACGCTGCGTTTTCGAGCGGTCTGGCTCGGGGTGCTCGCCACCGGCATGGCCTTCGGCATCGTCGGCGTGCGACCGATCCCGGTCATCATCCTGGCCCAGGCCTTCAACGGCCTGCTCCTCCCACTGGTCGCCGTCTTCCTGTGGATCGCCGTGAACGACCGAGATCTCCTCGGCGAAACTGGAGTCAACTCGAGGGTTCAGAACGTGATCATGGGTGCCGTCACCCTCGCCTGCATCGCCCTCGGCCTGCGAGGACTGATAGCTGCCGTGAGCAGCGCGTCGAGACTGCTGATTGGAGGTTGATATGAAATGGCGGATCATCCTGGTTCTGACGGTCTGGTGTCTCATCGCGTTGTCGGCGACGGCCGATGACCGGATGGAGGCGGAGAAGGCAGTTGACGCCGTGCTGAGCAGTCTTCATCGGGCGGCGTCGCTTGCAGATGGCGACCTCTACTTCAGCCTCTTTGCCGAAGGCGCCATCTTCATGGGAACTGATGCCACCGAACGCTGGTCGGTGGAAGAGTTCAGGGCCTTCGCTGAACCGTACTTCTCCGAAGGGAGAGGCTGGACCTACGCCACGACCGAGCGCCACATCTTCGTGGCCGGAGATGGTGCGACCGCGTGGTTCGACGAGATGCTGTGGAACGAAACCTATGGCACATGCCGGGGCACAGGCGTTCTGGTCCGCGCCGAACAAGGATGGCGCATTGCGCAGTACAACCTCTCCATCCCGATTCCCAACGATGTGGCGCGAGAACTCACCATTCGGATCAAGGAGTTCAACAGCGCACCGCCGGATTGAGGGCGGCGTCTGGCGAATTCAACATGCCTGGGCGTCGTGATCCAATTCTCGGGCGTTGACTGACCGGCCACACCCGCGCTCCGCTCAGTTCCCTCCTCGGTCAGCCTCAGTGAGACGAGGTAGTACGTTCCAGTTGGTACAACGCGTTGAAAAGCAGCTTGAAGGTGCGCAGCGGCTGCGCCCGGTGCTGGGCGCGGAAGCCGATCAGAATCACACGGCCCTCCCCGACTGAGAACTCGACCACCGCGGCCCGATTCTCTAACAGCTCGCCGCCCTCGAGATAGCCGCTGACCAGGATGTCCTTGTCGTCATCCGGGTAGCGGGCAACGACCTCGCGGCCGAAGCGCGGGTCGGGGACCCGGGTACGAAAGGCGGCCGAGCTCGCGAAGTAGACGATCTCCTCGGGGCGCATCCCGAAGCTCAAGGGGCTCTCCATGTTCATGAGAACGCGGAGGGAGGAACCCGGGCAGTTGAAGCGGTCTCTGGAAACCTTGTCCAGGACGTTGCTCACCGGCAGCTCGAAGAGGTCGATGAGATACTGGCTCGATGAGTCGAGCGCCACAACGGTGCCGCCGGCCTCGACCCATTTCTTGATCTGCTCACCGCCTTTGGTTTTCTCGGTCTCTTTCTGTTCGGCGTTGTCGCTGGGATCCGGAATGGTGTCGATTCCGCCCGCGAACTTCGGGGGCATCGGCGTCCACCACCTCCGGGAGCGGCTGTCCTTAGCGGGCTCGCCCTTGGCGATGATCGCCGGTGACACATCCGGCAAGAGTATGACGTCGACCTCATCGGCGAACGCTCCCGAGCGGATCTCCTCGTTGGCGAGGTTGACGAAGTCAAAGCCGTAGCCCTCGAGCACGAAGCGTGTCCACCCCTCGTCCATCGATGCCACCCACGGCTTGAAAAGTCCGACTCGCGCGGCCCCGACCCGCCACATCGCGACATCGGGGGTCGCGGCCAGCGAACGGATCGGGAGATGGAGCTCGTCGGCGATGGCGGACAGAGCGCCCGCCTCCACCTCGTCCGCCGCGAGATAGACGTCGCCGCGACTCCCGACGTCCGTGTCCGCAGCCAGACGACGAACCGTGCGCTCCTCGGCCAGCAAGCGGTTAACGGCGGCGTAGACACTGTCGGCTGCGGCCGGGATGAGGTATCCGGCGGCGGACTCATCGAGCCGGGCAGTCGGCCACGAGGGCTCGGTCAGAGGCGCGAGCGGGCCGATGGGCTTCTCGCTCGCCTCGAACACCTCGACCCCCATGGAAATGGGGAGCGACCACGAGGTCACGTCGTACGGCGGGAGGATCGGCGCCCTGGCATCCGCCCGCACCTCGGGGTAGCGCTGCGGCCTGAGCATGGTCAGCAGGAAGGGCCGGTAGGGCTGGGCGGCGGGGATGACGGTCGTGCCCTCGGGGAAATGGGCGTAACCCACCTGCAGGGGTCCAGCCGCGCGCTTGACGTCGACGCCGTGGCGCAGCAGGAGGTCCACGAGCCTGGCGGCGGCCACCTCGTCATGCTGTTCAGGAGGAATGATAAAGGCGTACGGTGGCTCGCTCGCGCCGCGCGCGATCGCATCCCGCGCCATGTGGTCCATGTTGCGGAGGATCGACTCGCGCTTGTCGGCGCAGGTCTCGAGGTAGGCCCAGGTCGCCACCAGCTCGTACTCGACGATGTCGCGCAGGCGCCACCAGCCGCCTTCCCAGGGCGAGGGAAAGTTCGATCGCCGCCCGTACTCAGGAAGGCCTTTCGAGCCGCCGCGAAGCTCCCCCGGGTCGATGAAAATCGGCGAGGCTATCCGGGCCGAAGCGACCTCGGTAAGGAGGCCAGTGACGTTCTTCCACCACGCAGTGTTGCGGGTCGCGCCCGGCCAGTAGCTGTCGAAGATCATATTGTGGCCGACGCCGGTCTTGCCGGCCTCTTCGAGACGCAGGCTCATGTTGGTGCCGATGGCATCGGCCTGGCGGAAGACGAGGGAGTGGACCTCGGGGTTCAACGGGTCCGCCTGCGGCGGCACGAACATGCGGGCGCTGGTGGAACCCATCTGGTGCTCGTCGAGGAAGACCTGGGGGAACCAGCGGTGGAAGAGCACGTCGTTGACCACCCGGGTCTCCTTCTGCGAGAGCATGTAGAAATCGCGGTTATTGTCGTGGCCCACGTAGTGCTGGTAGAGCCACGGCATGCGGCCGCCCTCGTAGTCGGTGCCGAGCCACTCGTTGTACCAGTCGATAACCATGAGCTGGCCGTCGGGGTTGATGGACGGCATTACCAGCAGCACGACCTCGTCCATCCACGCCAGCTTCTGCGCATCCTCGGTGGTCGCGAAGTCGTGCACGAACTCGGTCACCATCTGCGTGCTGCCGACCTCGGTGGAGTGGATCGTGCAGGTGACCAGGGCGATCACCTTGCCCTCGTCGACCAGGCGCCGCGAATCCTCCGGTGAGAGACCGCCGGGCTTGGCGAGGAGGCGGGCTATCTCGCGCAGGCGCCCGAGATTGGCCTGGTTCGACGGCGAGGTGAGAACAACCAACTTCATGGGGTTGCCCAGGGTCGAGGTGCCGACCTCCTCGATGGACACCCGGTCCGACGCGGCCGCCACTCCCTCGAGGTAATCGACCACCTTCGGGTAGGGAACGAGCTTCCGATCGACGCCGATCGGATGGCCGAAGGCTTCTGTTGGAGACAAAATCCCGGTGTCGGCCCAGGCCGGGCCGGTCAGAAAAAGAAGTAAGGCGGTGAGCACTCTTTTCATCCAATCCCTCCGACGCGTCATCCATCGATGCGCGCGAGTTCGATTCTACGGCACCTCGGCGTAGGAGGACTGAACCGAGGACGCGCGTTCACCGCCCTCGTAGCGGGACCCGGTAAGATGAGCGGGCTGATCAGGAGGTGGTAAGAGTCGGCACCAAGGAGGTTCGGCATGGATACCGGAACGATGCTCCGCAGGCTCGAGAAATCACCTCGCCTCAGCCTGAGCCCCGAGGAACTCACCGGGCTCCTGGCCGCTGTCACAATCGTGCGCGAAGAGGACACTTGTATCTCGGGAATGCTGCGCATCCTCCTCCTCGGCAACGACACTGTCCTGGTGCAGGAGGAAACTCCTCGTCGGGAGGCGCTGGTGCGGGTTCGACCGAGCCTCCAGGCAGCGGAGGATTTCGTCCGCAAGCGGCTCGAGATCTACGAGCGCATGTGGGACGGCTGTGGCTGTAAGGTCGACTACGAGGAGTCTTGAGCTGTCAATCGGGCGCTCGAGCCCCGATGAAAAGTCCGGGATTCGGAATGAAGCTTGCGCGCGGAGGGATTTCAGCATAAGCTAGTTCTGGTGGTCCGCGGATGACGCCCGCCTTTTGGCTGGGAGGCGTCGGTACCCGGATCACCGTGTCCCGGGCGATCGCAGAGCTATGGATGGACCATGTATGCGCCGCCCGGCTCGCCCGGCGAGTCCAGCGTCCCGAGCTGTTTGAGGACTGTCTGGAAATCGCCTCATCGGACCGCCGGAGTCGTCTCTCCAGCGTGAGGAAAGAGCATGAGTGAAACGAAGGAACAGCAGAATCCGCAACCGCGCAAACCTGGCTCCCGCCGTCGCCGCAGGCGGCCCCGCCGCAGACAAGGAGCACCCACGGGACCGCCGATCGAGGTCCAGGGCTATCTCTGGGTCAGAGACAACGGAAGCCCGTTGATGGTGTCGGCCAAGCACAACTTTGTCGCCCAACGATCAGACCCGATCGTGCCGGCCGAGCTGATTCAGCCGATGCACCTGGAGACCGGGCTCGTCCTCGAGGGCAAGGCCCGCACCGGCGATCGCCCGCGGATGGTGGAGATCGAAACAATCGAGGGCCTGCCACCGGAGGAATACCGCAACAGTGCCGTGCCCTTTACCGAGCTGGTCAGCATCGACCCCATGGAGCGGTTCGAGCTCGAGACCGAGCCCGAGATCGTCGAGCCTCGGGTTGCCCAGCTCATCGCCCCGTTGGGCAAGGGGCAGCGATGCCTCATCGTCTCTCCACCGAAGGCCGGCAAGACAACCCTGCTCCAGCAAATGGCCCACGCCATCGCCGTCAACCATCCCGACACCACCATCTTCGTGCTTCTGGTGGACGAGCGACCCGAAGAGGTCACCGAATGGAAGAGGAGCATCTCGCGCGGCGAGGTCTTCGCCTCCTCGACCGACCAGTCGCTGGAGTCTCACGTTCAGGTGTCCGAGTTGGTCTTCGAACGGGCGCGCCGGCTGGTCGAGATGGGCCAGGACGTGGTCGTCTTCATGGACTCGCTAACCCGCATGTCGCGGGCGTTCAACAATTTGCAGAAGGGCTCGGGACGGATCCTCTCCGGCGGCATCGACGCCCGCACCATGGAGAAACCGCGCCGCTTCTTCGGCTCGGCGCGAAAGGTCGAGGATGGCGGCAGCCTCACTGTGGTCGCTACCTGCCTCATCGACACCGGCTCGCGGATGGACGAGGTCATCTTCCAGGAGTTCAAGGGCACCGGCAACATGGAGTTGGTGCTCGACCGCAAGCTCTTCGAGAAGAGGCTCTTCCCCTGCATCAACATCCCGCAGTCAGGAACCCGCAAAGAGGAGAAGCTCTATCCCAAAGAGCAGGTTGAAAAGCTCTACCTGATGCGGCGGGCCCTGTCCTCGCTTTCCCCCGAGGCCGCGATGGAGCTCCTGCTGCAGAAGGTGCGCGAGTTTCCCACCAACGAGGAGTTCCTTTCCTCGCTACAGCTCAAGTGAGTTGATTCGAGATCCTGTCGCAAGCATAATGTCGCGGTGATGATCGACGTCGGCACTCTCAGGCTCCGTGACCCGGCCCTCGGCCCGGTGGCCGAGAAGGTGATCGCCGGCGAGCGCCTCGATCGAGAGGACGGTCTGCTCCTGGCCGGCACCGACGATCTGCTCGGAGTCGGAAGCCTCGCGAACACCGTGCGGGAGAAGCTCCACCGCGACCACACCTACTACAACATCAACCGCCACCTCAACCCGACCAACGTCTGTGTTTCCTCCTGCAAGCTCTGCGCCTTTTACGTTCCCTGGAGGGAACGGGACGGAGGTTGGACCTACTCCGTTGAGCAGGCGGTGGAGATCACAGGCCAGGACGTCGACGAATCGGTCTCCGAACTGCACATCGTCGGTGGCCTCCACCCGAAGCTCGGCGTCGCATACTACGAGGAGCTCTTCCGCGCCCTCAAGCGGCGCTTCCCTTGGATCCATCTCAAGGCCCTGACTATGGTGGAGCTGGACTTCATCGCCTCCGCCTCACGGATGAGCCTCGAAGAGGCGATCAAACGGCTACGGGAAGCCGGTCTCAATTCGTGTCCCGGTGGGGGCGCCGAGATTTTCTCCCCGAGGGTTCGCGACCTCATCTGCGATCACAAGACCGACGGCCGGCGATGGCTCGAAATCGCCCGTACGGTGCACCGCGCCGGCCTTCGGAGCAACTGCACGATGCTCTACGGCCACGTCGAGACCGCTGCTGAGAGGGTGGACCACCTCCTCGACCTGCGCGATCTGCAGGATGAAACCGGCGGCTTCCAGTGCCTGATCCCCCTCGCATTCCACCCCGAGAACACCGCGCTCGACCACCTGCCTCCCACCGGCGGACGTCTCGACCTGCAGACCCTCGCGGTGTCGCGTCTCCTGCTCGACAACGTCCCCCACCTCAAGGCCTACTGGATAATGCTGGGCGAAAAGGTCGCCCAGGTGGCGCTTCACTTCGGGGCCGACGACCTCGACGGCACCATAGTGGACGAGCGCATCACCCGCGCCGCCGGCGGTACCGCCGGAACCGGAATGACGAGGCAAGCGCTCGAGCGCCTGATCCGCGATGCCGGGAGGATCCCGGTGCTCCGCGACACGTTCTACCGGCCCATCAAGTCCGCTGCCGGCGTCGCGTGATAAGCGCCACGGGTTAACCCGCATATCTCACCTGCTTTCTGCAGCGGCCGGCGAGGCACCGCCCCAGGGTGCAGGTCGCACATCACAGGTCTCAGGTCTCAGGTTTCAGGGCGCACATCGCACATCGCAAGTCGCACCAGAATCGTCTGTTGGGCTCCTTCGACGTCAAGTTATTCTTGGTGTCCACCAAAACGGGGCAGGTCCGACCTGGAACCTGAAACCTGTGAGACCTGAAACCTGAGACCTGAAGCCCGTGAGACCTGAGACCTGAAGCCTGTGAGACCTGAGACCTGAAGCCCGTGAGACCTGTAGCCTGAGACCTGCCTTGGTCCGGCAGGCAGGCTGCTGATTCAAACTTCGACGGCTCCAAGCAGCATTTCCGACGCCCACAACAGGTACTGGGCCACCTGGGATTCGCGGCACAGCTCGGCAAGCTCGGGCGAGAAATGGATCGCCACGACGACGACCATCCCGAGGAGCACCGCCGCCACCACACCGGCGAGGCCGGCACCGAGGAGACGGTTGAGCCAACCTAGCCGCATTGCGGTCAACGATCGCTCGATGCCCCAGCCAGCGAGCAGGGCGAGGCCGGCGCACAGCAGGACCAGCAGGAGTCGGCCGAGGATCGCCGACAGCCACGGGATCCCCATGACGCCTTCGAGCGCGGTCTGCGCGTCGTCTCCCGCCACCACCGCCAACCACACTCCGGCAACGAGACCGCCGCCACCGAAAATGATGCGCACGGCGCCCTTCCAGAAGCCTCCCAGCGTGAGGCCGACCCAGATCACCACAAGAACCCAGTCGAGAAAGGTCACGGGAGGAGGCGAACGGTGAGGCGGAGAAAATCAGCCTCCGTGACGATTCCCAGGAGAACCCCAGCCTCGTCTACCACCGGCAGACAGCCGTACTTGTTCTCAAGCAGAATTCGGGCAGCCTGAGAGACCCCGAGATCGGGCGATACGGTCACCACGTCGCGGTGCATGGCCTCCACCACCGGAACGGTGGAGAAGACGCGTCGCTGTTCATCCGCCTTGACCTCTGCGAAGATCGAGAAAGAGGCTGCCAGCAGGTCGCGATGGGTGATGAGGCCCACCAGACAGCGCTCACGGACCACCGGAAGGTGGCGGATGCGGCCTTGCGCCATGCACCGCTGGGCGTGGGCGAGGGTCTCGTCCTCGGTGAGCGTGACCACGTCGGTGCTCATGAGATCGCGTACCTTCAAGTCCTCCGGCATCGCCAGCCTCCTCCGCTCAGTGTAACCTAGACCCAAGCCCGGTCCTCTCGCCGGTCTATCATCTTCGGTTGGAGGCTATGGTCGCGCTTCCTTTTGCCCCGTGGGAGCAGCCGGCGATCCTCGAGATCCGGCTTCCCTCGAACCTCGATTTCCTGTCGGTGGCCCGCACCGCGGGGCGGATTTTCGTGCACGCCCTTCCCGGCGGCGAGGCACTCTTCAAGCGGGTGGAGCTGGCCTTGGTGGAGTCGGTCACCAACGCCATCCGCCACGGAAATACCGAGGATCCCTCCCGTGCTGTCGAGATCGCCCTCGAGTGGAGTCCACCGAAACTGGCGGTCGTTGTTGCAGACCACGGGGACCCCTTTGAACTGCCTCCCGAAGGCCCCCGGGACGCGCCGCCCGCCGTGGAAACGCACGGCCGCGGCCTCTTTCTCATGCGCACAATGAGCGACGACCTCAGGGTTGAACGAAAGAACACTGGTAACCTCGTGACCCTGACCTGGCGCGTCCATCGCAACGGATAATTGAGATTCCGAATTCTCAATTTTGAATCTTGAGTACTGGATTCCCACGCGCGCTTTGAAAAAACGCATCGCGCAAGTGGGGCCGCTGAGAATTAAGAATTGAGAATTGAGAATTGAAAATTCAGATGTACAGCCCACCCGAGATGTTCAGCACCACCCCGGTGATGTAGGAAGCTCCGGGTCCGGCGAGGAAAGCCACTGCTTCCGCCACATCCTGCGGGGTTCCCAAGCGAGGGATGGCGATGTTCTTCAGGAGCGCCTCGCGCTGGGCGTCGCTGAGCTGGTCAGTCATCGGGGTCTGGATGTAGCCCGGTGCTACCGCATTGACGGTGACATTGCGCGGCCCCAGCTCTCGGGCGAGACTCTTGGTGAAGCCGATGAGCCCGGCCTTGGAGGCGGCATAGTTGGTCTGCCCGAAGTTGCCCATCAGGCCCACAACCGAGGCGACGTTGACGATCCGCCCGCTTCTTTGCCGCATCATCAGCTTCGCCACCGGCTGGGTCACCTTGAACACGCCGTCGAGGTTGATGTCGAGCACGAGGTCCCAGTCCTCGGGTTTCATGCGCACCAGGAGCTGGTCACGGGTGATGCCGGCGTTGTTGACAAGGATGTCCAACCGTCCGTGCGTTTCGTGAACTGCCTTGACACCCTCCGCCGCCCCCGCCAAGTCGGTGACATTCAGCTCGCGACCCTCCGCCCTGCCGCCGGCGTCGTTGATCTCGGCGACAATCTCTGCGGTGTCCAGCACGTCGGCGCACACCACCGTCGCCCCGCCCCGCGCCAGCCGCCTGGCGATCTCGGCGCCGATCCCACGCGCCCCACCGGTCACCATCGCTACCTGCCCGTCGAACTCACCCATCATCCCCTCCTCGATCAGTCATCGTCCGAGTCTTTTTCGACACCGTATTTAACCACAGAGACACAGAGAGCACAGAGCAGACACGGAGGATTTCACTCGAGATTAGCGATGTTCTCGATCCGGCACCGTAACCGTTTGTTCTCGGAAGCACCGTGAGAACACCTGATCGCCCACTTGAAGATCCTCTCTGTGCGACTCTGTGCCTTCGCTCTGTGTCTCTGTGGTTCACTCAGCCGACAAGCTCCGCCAGCGCCTGTTCGACGGTCTCGACGGTGCCGGCAGGAAAGCAGACCGCGTCCCGGTCGATGCGCCGCACGAGACCGCAGAGAACATTGCCCGTTCCCACCTCGACAAAGCTGTCAAAGCCGTCTGCGCGCATCCGGCGAATGATCTCCGACCAAAGAACCGGGGCGTCAACCTGGCGGATCAGCCCCTCGCGCACGGCCTCCGGCGAACGCACCGCGGCGGCATCCACGTTCCGGTAGAGCGGCACCTCGAGTGATCGGAAGTCGAGCGCATTGAGAGCCGGCTCGAGCCCCTCGCGGGCGGGCGCCATCAGGGGCGAGTGGAACGGTGCTGACACCGGAAGGGGGACCGCCCGGCGCGCTCCACGCGCCTTGCAGCGTTCACCGGCGCCGGCTACAGCCGCCGCCTCTCCCGCGATCACCACCTGTCCAGGGGAGTTGAAGTTGACCGCGGCAACCGTACCGCCGCCGGAGGCTTCCTCCTCACGGCAGGCCGCCATCACCTCCTCTTCGGCGAGGCCGATCACCGCCGCCATGGCTCCCTCCCCCACGGGCACCGCCTCCTGCATCAACCGGCCACGCAGGCGCACCGTGCGGGCAGCTTCCTCGACCCCCAGGCCTCCGGCGGCCACCACCGCCGAGTACTCCCCGAGGCTGTGGCCCGCCACCGCCCCCACCTCGAGGCCACCATTCGACAGCACGGACCACGCAGCCAGGGAGTGGGCGAGGAGAGCCGGCTGGGTGTTCTCTGTCAGGCGCAAATCCTCATCGGGGCCGTTCCAGCACAGCTCGGAAAGCCCGTCCTCCAGGCCACGGTCGATGAGGGCAAAGACCTCCCCGGCCACAGGCCAGCGTTCTGCGAGATCCCGTCCCATGCCCACGGCCTGGCTGCCCTGACCGGGAAACAGTGCCGCTACCTTTGCCATGCTGAACTCTCCCTTAGCCCGCATATCTCACCAGCTTCCTGCTGAGGCCGGCGATGCACCACACCCAGCGATGTTTTCTCGCCTCAGGGTGCTCGACGTACTGTCAAGTACAAGCCGCGCCCCTCGGGTCGAAAACCCCACTGGGCACCCCACCTCGCCGACCTCGCGACGGAACCCGGTGAGATATGCGGGCTAGATGCAGATCGCTCGCCACCCTTCTCGCGATTTTCGCTTCGTGGGGGGTTTCCGGCCGAACCTCGAGGGCATCTCAGACATCTCTCCCCCCGGAGCCGCTGTTCAGGACCTCGAGGATCTTGTCGCCGATGCGGTCGATGACCCCGCTCGAGGCGTAGGAACCGGCGAAGCGGATCGCGTTGCGAACGGCCTTGGCGTTCGACCTTCCGTGCCCAATCAGGCAGGCTCCGTCGACGCCGAGGAGCGGCGCACCGCCGTACTCCGCGTAGTCGACCTTTCGCCGCAGGTTGCGGAAGGCGCCCTTGGCCATCAGCAGGCCGGCGCCGTACATTGGCGACTCCCGCACCTCGTCCATGAGCATCCCCACCACGAGCTCACCAACGCCCTCGGCAACCTTGAGGATGACGTTGCCCGTGAAACCGTCACAGACGATGACGTCGACCTCCGAGCTGAAGACGTCGCCACCCTCGACGTTCCCGATGAAGCGAATGCCGGTGGCCTTGAGGACACGGTAGCGCTCCCGAACCCGCGGGCCACCCTTGCTCTCCTCCCCACCCACCGACATCAGGCCCACTCTGGGCTCCTGCACACCAAGGACCGCCTCCGCGTAGTAGGCGCCCATGATCGCGAACTGCACCAGTTGATGGGGCTTGCACTCGACGTTGGCGCCGACGTCGAGCAGCAGGGTCTGACCGTTGCCCTTGGGCACGACCGCGGCCAGCGCTGGTCGCTCCACCCCTTCGATCATGCCCAGAGTCGATTTGGCGGCGACCCAGGCGGCGCCGGTGTTACCGGCGGTCACCATGGCCGCCGCGCGGCCCTCGCGCACCAGCTCGCCGCAAACCGTCAGCGAGGACCGCCGCTTCCCGCGCAACACGGTCACCGCGGGATCCTGCATCCCCACCACATCGGGAGCGTCCACCAGCTCAAGGCCGGAGGGAAGGTTGCGGAATCGACCGAGCTCGCGCCGTAACCGCTTCTGGGGACCCACCAGAAATACCGAGGCGTCGAGGTCGGTCACCGCCTCCAACGCCCCGCGGACGATCGCCTGGGGCGCCCCATCACCGCCCATGGCGTCCACGGCAATGGGTCGCGGATCGCTCATCAGCTCAATCGAGCTCTTCGACCCGGATGACCTCGCGACCCTTGTAGCTCCCGCAGTGCGGGCAGACGTGGTGCGGCGGTTTTGCCTCGAAGCACGAGCTGCACAGGCTCCAGCCCGGCGGCACCAGCGCGTGATGGGAGCGGCGCTTGTCACGCCGCGTCCTCGAAATCCGTCTTTTCGGGTTGGCCATTTTCAGACTCCGTTTCCCTGGTTTACATCAGTTCAACTGCTTTGTTCACTGCCGCCGAGATCCGCCAGCGCCGCCCAGCGGGGATCGATCTCCGGCTTGCATCGGCAGGCGCCCTCACGGTTGCGGTTGGCGCCGCAACGAGGGCAGAGGCCGGCGCAGTCCTGGTCACACACGATTTTGATCGGCAAGGCGAGGACTATCTGCTCCGCCGCCAGCTCCTCGAGATCGAGCTCGGTACCGTCGAGGAAGACGACATCGAGGTCCTCCTCTCCAAGGCCGAGCTCTGCATCCAGGGGAGCGGTTGAGGGGAGCCGGTACTCCACGGAGAAACGTTCCTCCACCTCCCACGGCACCGGCTCAAGACACCGGGAGCACGTCAGTGGCCCCTCGGCGACCCACCGCCCCGACACCGCGTAGCCTTCGCCCAGCGGGCGCACCTCTCCTTGGAGGCGGACCGAGATCGGCGCCACCACCTGGTTGGTGTCCACCTGCTCGGGCGCTAAAACGAGCACCTCGTTGATGCTCAAAGGCTCGGCGTCGATTTGGCTCAGGTCGATCTTCACACATACCTCTCCCCAAAAGGGGACCGGAAGTATAGCATCATAATGAATTAGGAATTAGGAATTAGGAATTAGGAATTAGGAATTAGGAATTAGGAATTAGGAATTTCGGAATTCGGAATTGCTGGCGACCTTCTCCACCTGCGCTCCCCGATTTCGGCAGGGCACGCAACTCAAAACTCAAAACTGAGAAGTGACCTCTTCACTCCTTCACTCTTCACTTCTTGACCTCGAGACTGTCAGCGGGGTTGTTATGGGTGTGAGGGGTCGACCTGGGGCACATCGGTGGCCAGGGTGAGGACGGCCACACACGCGCCGAGGGAGGCGAGCGAGATGAAGGTCCACAGGGTGCTGCCCACGACCGGAAGGAAGCGCAGCGCGAGCAGCGCCAGGATGCCCACGAAGACCTCCAGGGTGATCGGTACTGGATGGTGCACCCACCTCCGCAGCACCGCCGCGCCCAGCCAACCGCCCACGACGGTGAGGCCCGCCGCCTTGGCGGCGAAGAAGAGGACCCACAGGGCGGCGACCAAGGCCGGGCCCAGTCCGGGGCCGAGGCCGAGAACCGCCACCAGAGCCGCGAACCAGGTGAGCCAGACCATCACGCCCAGGACCGGCACCCTCAGACCCAGGGCCGGCAGCGCCCAGATTCCGAAGCGCATGCGGGTGGGGAAGAGAAAGGCCAGGAAGGTGGTGACCAGCAGCCAGCCTCCCGAGGTCAGGAGACGCAACGCCAGATTGAGGGAGGCGGAGCGGTTACCTGCCACCGAGGGCGCGAGACTGGCCACGGAGGCTAGAGCGAGCACCCGCCCGCCGACCGTGGCGCCGGGGGCGACATCCGCGCTGCCGAAGACCGCCACCAGGTGGTGACCGACCTCGGCGCCAGGAGCCATTCGGACACTGCCACCCACCGTCACCGCGTCGCCGCTGACCCTGGCGTTCGGACCGAGTTCGAGATCGGCGCCGAAGACCACGACATCGCCCTCGATGGGTTCGTCGATCCGAAGATCTGCGAGGACGGAGTTCCGGCCCGGCTCCGCGGTGGCCGAGCCGGCCATCACCAGGGACACGAGCAGGAAGGCGAAGCCGAGGCTCAGTCGTCGGCGCGCCACGGCGAGACCCTCCGCCAGCGCAGGGCAGCGATGCCCACCACCACGAGGCCGAGGAGACTCAGCAGGGCCGCTCCCGCGAGGACCGCCGGATCAATGACCGCGCCGGCAGCGCGGGCGCCGGTGGCGAGAGCCGTGCCCCAGTCCGATGCGCCGGAGGCGAGTGCCATCCAGCCCTGCGCCGACCACATGGGCAGAAGAGCGACCATCCCCGCACCCGGCACACCGCCGACCATCACCGCACCGAGCAGGGCGACCAGAAGCGAGGCCGCCACCGGCAGCAACGCGACGATGCGGCGGCGAACCCGAACCGGCCGCAGAGCAGAGCGCACGCCCTGCTCCACCGTGAGGTCGGCGGGTGGAATCGCCTCGGACAGGATCCGTACCAGGGCGAGCTCGGCAGCCGCAACCTCGCGGCAGCCGGGGCAGACCTCGACGTGCTGCCGAACCGCCGGTTCGAGGCGGTCAACCTCACCTCTGTGCTCGGTGAGGATCTCCTGAATTGTCTGGCAGTCCATCGCCACCTCGTGCCTCCTCTCGCCCATGGTACCGCCCTAGAGAAAGGCGGCCAACGCCTTTCGTAATACGGAGTGGGCTCGAAAAAGTTTGTTCTTCACGGTTCCCAGGGGCATTTCCTTGAAATCAGCGATCTCCTGGTAGCTGAGCCCCGCAAAGTGGCGCAGCAAGACCAGCTCGCGGTACTCCGGCCGCAGCTCATCGATGACCTGACGGAGCTCCGAGGCCAACTCGCGGTTCTCCAGGTGGCCCAGCGGGTCCTTGTCGATGTCCGCCACCACAACCTCGACCTCCTCCCCGTCCTGGTCGGTACGGTAAAGGGAAACGGTTTGCAGCCGTCGCCGGCGCAGCTGATCGATGCCGAGGTTGTGGGCTATCCGGAACAACCAGGTAGAGAAACGGTAGCGTGGGTCGAAACGCTCGAGCGCGGACCAGGCCCGGACAAACGCCTCCTGGGACAGCTCGCGCGCCAATTCGAGATCGCCAACCAGCTGGCTCAAAAAAGCGGTCAGCCGCCGCTGGTAGCGGCGAACCAGGGTGCAGAATGCCTCTTCGTCGCCGTCGAGGGCGAGCTCGACGAGACGTTCGTCGGTTGGCGGTAGGGTCTTCTCCGTCACGGTCACCGATGATAGCGCGGCAGGGCGCAGGGATCAGGTTACAGGTCTCAGGTCTCAGGGGTTCACAAGAATAGTTTCAGAAAAGGCCGACATCGCAGGAATCCAATCGACGTTTTTGGTGCGGCTTGTGACCTGCGACCTGTGACCTGCGACCTGGAGCCTGGGACCTGAGACCTGTGGCCTGATCCCTGTGACCTGCCGCGTTCTGATACACTCGCGCCGGAGGTGCGTGCGTGCGAAAACTGCATTGTCTGACCTGGATGCTGGTCC
>Ga0209013_10001428_pt1 | contig 22053 bp, 20 predicted proteins | sample Cruoilmetagenom2_FD_187291 | JGI IMG/M metagenome (GOLD analysis project Ga0209013, IMG submission 187291) | Oil polluted marine microbial communities from Coal Oil Point, Santa Barbara, California, USA - Sample 2 (SPAdes) (version 2) | ecosystem: Environmental > Aquatic > Marine > Oil seeps ... | reverse complement strand
CCTTTTTTAAGTTGAAGGGTAATGTTGTCATTAGCCACAAAAGAACCGAACTCTTTACGGATATTGAGCATTTCTATTACATATTGCAATGGGTTCACTCCCTTAAAGTCTAAATAAATGAAAAAATTAATACAGGAAAGGTTTCAACCTTAAAACCTTTCCTCTATTAATTTGTTTGTTTCATAGAAAAACATCATAAAGGCCGGAAACCCGGCCTTTGCGTGAAAACTTAATCATTTGGAAATTATTCCACAGTTTCAGGAACTGTGATTTCACCAGATGCAATTTTTTCTTTATACTCATTAATTTGAACCATAATCTCTTCTGAAAGTGCTCCACGTGAATCAGCAAGGTCAATACCATTATCAGCTAACCCGTAGACTTTAGTTTCCCCACCTGGGAAATTACCTTCTTGTGCCGCTTTAGCAATATCTTGTACAGCAACGTCTACACGTTTCAATGCAGATGTAAGCGTAACGTTTGAATCGCCTACAGCGCCTTCTTCATATTGATCAGAGTCAACACCGATTACCCAAACATTAGCATTCGCATCTTTTGTTTTGATTTCTTTTGCTTCAGCAAATACACCGTTACCAGTTGCGCCGGCTGCATGGAAAATAACATCTACGCCAGAAGCATACATACGGTTAGCCGCAGCTTTACCTAATGCTGCATCTGCAAAATCACCTGCATATTGAACATCTACTACGATGCTTGAATCTACAGCTTTAACGCCTTCTTTGAAGCCAGCTTCAAAACGTTCGATTACTGGAATTTCCATTCCGCCTACAAAACCAATTTTTTTAGATTCAGATGTTAGTGCTGCAGCAACACCTGCAAGGTAACCGCCTTCTTGTTCTTTAAACAGAACTGAAGCTACGTTTGGAGCATCAACCACTGCATCAATGATTGCAATTTGAGCATCTTCTTGTTGTGCAGCGATTTCTCCAACAGATTTCTCCATTAAGAAACCAATTGCGAATACTACGTCAAAATCACGACGAATTAAATTGTTTAGATTCGTGTTGTAGTCAGAATCAGAAGTAGATGTAAGGTAATCATAACCACCGTCACCTTTTTCAAGGTTGTTTGCTTTACCAAATTCTTGAATACCTGTCCATGCTGATTGGTTAAATGATTTATCATCAACCCCACCAGTATCAGTAACCATTGCAATAGAGAATTCACTTGCAGCTTTATCTCCACCGTCACCTTTAGTATCTGATCCTTCTTCTTTTTCGCCACCACATGCTCCTAAAATTGTACTAGCAGCCAAAACCATTGATAATGCTAAACCGAATTTACGCTTTGTCATTTTGAGACCTCCAAAATATTTTTTCTTACTAGCAGGAATTTTTGTTGTTTTACACCCTTTTGCGTACCACATGAAAACTGAATTTATCAGCTCTAAAATAGTTTTTTGAATATAACACCACTTGATCATTGTCATTATAATGTAATTGTTTCAGGACGAGTAACGCCGTTTCCGGTTCACACTCTAGAATCGGTGATGCTACTTCGTGGTAGCCTGTTGGATCGATAAATGCAACTGCATGAGAAACATGAATGTTACCGGATTCCTCAATTGCAGTGAAAATCGAACCTTCTTGCCTGCTAAGGAAATCTGAAGGCAAATATTTTGTTGGAACTTTATCCACACAGTAAACAACAGGCTCACCATTCGCCGTCCTTACGCGTTCAATTGTAATAACTGTATCGTCTTCTTCACAATGAAAGCGTTTTATGTCATCCTCAGACGAGAGCGATTCCGATGAACTTAAATAAATGGTTCCCGGTTCCATTCCCGCTGTCCGAATCATAGAGGATACACTTGTCAAATTTTCAATTCCTGAAGTAAAAACAGGTTTTGGATTCACAAAGGTACCTACTCCATGTCGCCTGACGATGACATTTTCTTCTTCCAACAGTCTAAGTGCTTCACGTAGTGTAGCACGACTGACTCCAAGTGATTTGGCAAGTTCAAATTCTGAAGGAAGTTTTTCCTTCTCTTGAAACACACCTTTTGCAATGTCGTCTTTGAGACGATCGATCACTTGGAGATACAAATGACGATGATCTGTTTTTATTGTCATACGAACCACCACCAACAGTAGAGATCAGACATCTGATGTAAAACATTCCTACTAATCAGACATACTATACCACTTTTATTTGTTTAAATAAATACATTTATGAGGTATTAACGAAAAAATGTGTTACATTATTAAACCAATCGTAATCCTTTTGTCATATTCAACCACTTCATGAAATATCATCTTGTTTTGATAATAAGACTTGTCGCGGTTTGCTGCCTTCATAAGGACCTACGACTCCACGCATTTCCATTTGATCGATAATTCGTGCCGCTCTCGAATAACCAACACGAAATCTTCTTTGAAGAAGTGAAACCGATGCAGTTTGCATATCAGTTACGAGTTGTACTGCTTCATCGTATAAGTCGTCAGTTTGTTCATCTGGCGAAACTTCTTCAACTTCTGTAGGTATCATTTCTTCTTGGTATTGTGCTTTTTGTTGTGCAATCGCAAAATCCACGACTGTTTCTACTTCTTGGTCGGATAAAAAGGCGCCTTGTATACGTACAGGTTTAGATGCTCCCGCTGCCAAAAACAACATATCGCCGCGACCAAGTAATTTATCCGCTCCTCCCATATCTAAAATTGTACGCGAATCAATGGAGGAAGATACCGCAAAAGCAATCCGAGATGGGATATTTGCTTTTATTACTCCCGTAATAACATCGACACTAGGGCGTTGAGTTGCAATGATTAAATGGATTCCGGCTGCGCGGGCCATTTGAGCCAGGCGTGTAATGGAATCCTCTACATCATTCGAAGCCACCATCATTAAGTCAGCCAACTCATCGACAATCACGACGATATAAGGAAGTTTTGGATGCTTCTCCTCGTTCTCTTCATTCCATTTTCGAATGTGGTCATTATACCCTTCGATATTGCGCGTTCCAGTATGGGAAAATAAATCGTAACGTCGCTCCATTTCAGAAACCACTTTTTTAAGTGCTTGGGAAGCTTTTCTTGGATCCGTAACAACCGGTGCCAATAGATGCGGAATTCCGTTGTAGACGTTCAACTCCACCATTTTCGGGTCAATCATCATCATTTTCACTTCATGTGGTTTTGCTCGCATGATGATACTCACGATTATTCCGTTAATGCATACACTCTTCCCACTACCAGTTGAACCTGCAACGAGTAAGTGAGGCATTTTATTTAGTTCTGCCAGCACTGCTTGACCCGTAATATCTCGACCAAGTCCAATCATAAGTTTTGCTTCTGGTTTATTGTTTTCTTTCGCTTCCAATACTTCGCGTAAACTGACGATGGCCACTTCTTGATTTGGTACTTCAATACCAATTGCTGATTTCCCAGGAATTGGAGCCTCAATACGAATATCACGAGCTGCGAGTGCTAGAGCTAAGTCATCACTCAGACTAACAATTTTACTGACTTTCACACCGGTGTCAGGTAATACTTCATACTTCGTTACTGCGGGTCCTAAATGAACTTGCGTAACGCGAGCTTTAACCCCAAAACTATTGAATGTTTTTTCAAGTTTTTTTGCATTCGCTTCAATCAGTGAATATTCCCCGCTTTGATCGCTATGAGGAGGCGCATTCAGTAGTGTAACAGAAGGTAGTTGATAATCTTTATTCTCCTGGACTGCTTCAGAAACACTCTCAAATGCTTTTTCATTCAATTCCACTGTTTGCTCGGTTTCTGGTTCGAGTTCAGGTTTAACTTCGATTATTTTTTCCGCGCGCTCTGTAAAAGCGGAAATAATGGGTGAAACATGCTCAGGTTCAAGTTCAGGCTCGGGATAAATTGTGGCCACTTCTAAATCTTGAGCAGATTCAGGTCGACTCTTCGTTTTTTTACGCTTCTCACTTCTAGATGGTGTATTTGAGGGAGTTGGTTTACTCTTTTTCTTTTGGGTGCGCATGGATGTCATCAATCTATGGAACATTTTTGGAATCTCATTTGCAATATATGGAACAAGTGCTTTACCTGAAAATAAGATTAAACCGATGAACAACAACAACCAGGCTGCAATCGTTGCTCCAACTGAATCAAATAAGACATGAAAGCTAGCGAACAGAAATGCGCCGAGCATGCCTCCACCTAAAGATTGGTCGCGATTCATGATTCCATCGCTTTCAATCAGGATGCGCCAAGTCTCTCGTAATACAGAATCGCTAACGAGAGCCCCCCCTTGAAACAGTTGCTCAAATAAAGCCAAATGACTAAACGTTGTAAAGCTAGCAAGAATACTTGCAAAACCGACAACACCTCGGTTAGTTATGCTGGGTACCTCAAGTCGAACCATCATCATCAACGCAATGACAATACAGAGGATCGGAACTGCGAAATACAGATTGCCGAATAAAAACCGAGCGACAGATGACAAACTGATTCCAACAGAACCCAGTTCAAAGAAAGTTATGATGCCGAGACCGATGATTAATAAGCCAACAATTTCATACATAAGTGGATGCATATTTGTCGATTTTTTCTTTTTCGTCACTTTTTTCTTTTTTCTTGCCATACGTGTCACCCTCTCTTTTTAGCAAAGAAAAAGGATTTCCTGCCGGTACTTATGGCGAGGAAACCCTTCCGCTTTCAACCTTAATATTCCATAATAATCGGGATAATCATCGGGCGTCTTTTCGTTTTTTGATATAAGTATGAATTTAAGGTGTCACGAATTTCTTGTTTAATGTTTGTCCATTCAAATGTTTCTTTGTTCACATACTTTTCAACAATCTTTCGCACAAGTTCAGCTGACTCATCCATTAATTCTTCTGACTCACGGACATACACAAATCCACGCGATAAGATTTCTGGACCTGATGCAATTTTCTTTTGTGCACGGTTCAACGTAACGACTACAATTAAGATACCATCTTGAGATAGTAGTTTACGATCGCGTAACACGATGTTTCCTACATCACCAACACCAATTCCATCGATTAAGACGTTACCAGCTTGTACACGTCCACTCATTCGCATTTTTCCACCCTTGTACTCAACAATATCACCTTTGTCGGCAATAAAGATTTGCGCTTTTGATAATCCAGTAGCTTGCGCAAGTTTGGAGTGAGCCATGAGCATACGATATTCACCTTGTATTGGAATAAAGTATTTAGGTTGCATTAAGTTCAACATCATTTTCAGGTCTTCTTGACTGCCATGACCGGATACATGAACTTTTTTGCTTGCAGTCAATACTGTTGCCCCTGTTTTTGCTAATTGGTTCATCGTATTATACATCGTCACTTCCATCGCTGGGGATGGAGTAAATGTAATCAATACTGTATCTGTCTCTTTAATTTTCACGTCTTTGTGATGTTTTCGAACCATTTTCTCTAAAGCCTCAAGCGGCTCACCTTGGTTACCTGAAACGATGATGACAACTTCATCGTCTGCATATTTCCCGATATCTTTAATCGAGATCAATGTTTCCTCATCAATTTTCAGGTACTCCAGTCGTTTGCCTACATCAAAAACATTTTCCAACGTTTTTCCTACGACTGCCACTTTTCTGCGTGCCTCGATTGCTGTATCGAACACTTGTTGAATACGGATGAAGTTCGACGAATACAACGATACAAGAATTCTACCTTTCGCTCCGTGGAACGTTTCTGATAACTGTCCTTCGATAACAGATTCAGAAGTTGTATATCCCGGACGTTCGGCTTCTGTTGAATCTGACATTAAGACAAACACGCCTTCTTCACCCAGTCCAGCCATTTTAGCGATATCCGGACGGTAACTTCCTTTAGCAGACTGGTCAAATTTAAATTCACCTGTATGCACAATCGCACCCTCTGAAGTATGGAAAACAATTCCCAATGAATCTGGGATACTATGTGTTGTATGGAAAAAGGTCACGTGTGTTGACTTAAAGTTCATGCGGCTACGATTTGTCACTTCAAAGAATTTAACAGGTTGTGCTGCCGGCAATTCCTTCAAATGCTCTTTCGCTAACGCAATCGTTAATCGAGAACCGTAAACTGGAGCTTGAATCTTATTTAACAAATACGAGATTGATCCGATTGCATCTTCATGTCCGTGCGTTAAAAATATTCCTTTAACACGTGCTTTATTTTCTTCTAAGTATGTTACATCTGGAATAACAATATCGATTCCCAGCATTTCATCTTCCGGAAACATAAGTCCACTGTCTACTACGAAGATTTCCTCATCAATTTCTACTACATACATTGCTTTTCCAATTTCCCCAACTCCACCGAGAGGGATAATTCGAATGATTTCATTTTTTGTTTTAGTCACGTTCTTTCCTCCTAAAAATTTACCCGAACAAATATCCACTTCAATACATTATATCGAACACGTGCAAACAGTACAAATAAAAAAAAGACCAGTATTGAACTGGCCTTCCAAAACTTACTTAAAATGCTTTTGTTTTTCAGTGTATTGGTCCCATGCTCGATCAAATTCAAGCTTTTCTTCACTTGTCATATCTACAAGTGGCAATCTGACTGAACCTGCATCAAGTCCCAATTTAGCCAATGCATACTTCACTGGCACAGGATTCGGTTTCGCAAATAACGCACGGATTAACGGTAGCATTGCATGGTGAATCATCGCCGCATCTGCATGTCGTCCATCTTCAAATGCACGGACTAACTTTTGCATATCCGCTCCTATCACATGTGCAGCCACTGACACTACCCCTACACCGCCAATGGAAAGGAGTGGTAACGTTAACCCATCATCCCCGCTATATACGGCAAAATCATCTGAACATCCAGCAATGATATCTGACATTTGCTCCAAGTTTCCGCCAGCTTCTTTGATGGCCTCAATATTTGGGATTTTGCTTAGTGCCACAACCGTCTCAGGAAGCATATTGACGACGGAACGGCCAGGTATATTATAAAGCAATACAGGAAGCTTCGTTTCATTCGCGATCGTTTTAAAATGTTCATACATGCCACGTTGATCTGGCTTATTGTAGTACGGTGTCACGAGCATGATGCCGTCCACACCTGCTTCTTCAGCAAGTCTTGTAAGTTCAATAGAAGCTCTCGTGGAATTACTACCCGTTCCTGCAAATACAGGAATGCGCTTATTTACGGCTTCGACAGAAAACCGAATGAGATCTGCTTTTTCTTGATTTGTTAAGGTTGGTGATTCACCTGTCGTCCCACAGACTACAATTGAATCTGTTCCTGTTGCAATTAAATGTTCGATAAGTTTCGCGACCATTTCATAATGAATGGATCCATCCGGTAAAAATGGTGTGACCATAGCTGTCGATACACGGCCGATTTGCATAAAAATCTCTCCTTTTAGATAATGCCGTCTTCTATCATCGCTTCTGCAATTTGAATGGAGTTAAGTGCCGCACCTTTTAGTAAGTTATCCGCAACAATCCATAAATGGAAGCCTTTATTATTCGATAAATCTTTTCGTATTCTTCCGACAAATACTTCATCTTGCCCCTCTGCAAATAAAGGCATTGGGTATTCTTGCTTTGCCGGATTATCCAGTACCTTAACGCCTTTGGCAGATTCCAAGATGGAGCGAATGTCCGCCACCGTAACGCCTTCGTTCTCTACTTCTATAAAGACTGATTCAGAGTGACCTGAAACTACTGGCAAACGAACGCATGTAGCTGTAACAGCTAGGTCAGGCATATGCAGAATTTTCTTCGTCTCATTGATCATTTTCATTTCTTCTAAGGTATATCCATTATCGTCAAAAGTATCGATTTGAGGAATGACATTAAACGCAATTGGATAATGTGTGTCTGCACCTTTTACAGGTAACACATGAGCTTCTGCGTTTTTCGTCTCGCCAAATGTCTTGCTTTGCTCTTCCAGCTCATTTATCGCAACCGCTCCAGCGCCGGATACAGCTTGATAAGTGGAAACGATGACGTTATTCAGGCCATAAGCCTCTCTTACAGGCTGAAGTGCACAAACCATTTGAATGGTAGAGCAATTTGGATTTGCTATGATGCCATTATGTTTTTTCAGGTCTTGACGATTTACTTCCGGAACCACGAGTGGGATGTCTTCCACCATACGAAATGCACTCGTATTGTCAATGACAACCGCACCGCGTTTAGCGGCTTCAGGTGCAAGCAACTTCGAGACAGAACCGCCTGCACTAAATAACGCAATGTCAACACCCTCAAATGCTTCAGGTATAGCCTCCTCAATCGTGTAGGACTGACCCTTAAATTCAATCACTTTTCCAGCTGATCGCTTGGAAGCTAAAAACTTTATTTGTTGAATCGGAAAATTTCTCTTCTCCAGTTGATCCATCATTTTTTGCCCTACCGCGCCGGTTGCACCGACTACAGCAACGATATACTTCTTAGACACGACACTCACTCCCTTTAGCCAACTAATTGGTCATAATGTCGGTATTGTATCATATTCTCGAGGAATTGTGCATGAAATTTATTCCAATTAGCGATGTTGAATTAGCACAGGCTGAAGCTGCTGGTGTTCCATTGCCTTGACAATCGTCGGAACAATTAGATTAAAGTCAGCAATAAGGGAGTTTGGTTTCTTTAATGGATCGTCCTGGCCGAATGGAATAAAATAAATATGTTTTGCATTCAATAATTTCATAATGTTGACACCATTCAACCCTAAGGCATCATTCGTTGATATTCCAAGAACGACTGGCGTTCCATTTCGCATCGTCGCTTTGGCAGCCATCAACACGGGGGAATCTGTCGCAGCATTGGCAAACCGACTGATGGAATTACCAGTCATTGGAGCAATCACCATACAGTCTACCGGTGTTTTTGGTCCCAACGGCTCTGCATCAGCAATCGTTGAGATTACCTTTGCACCAGCTGCCTCTTCAATTTTTCGCACCCATTCCTCACCCGTGCCGAACCGAGTGGCCGCCACCAACACGGAATGCGAGATAATCGGTACGACAACCGCACCTTGATCCCTCAATACCTTGATTTTCGGCACCACTTCTTCATACGTGCAATGGGAAGCGGTTATCCCAAAACCTATTCGTTTCCCTTTTAACACACTGTTCCTCCTTCTAGACTTTTTATTGATGTTGTGACACATGTAAATAATAAGCGCGCCGCGTCTTCTTTTAAAAACTGACCTGGCAATGAGGTATAAAGTCTATAGATATCCGAACAATCTTCCCCTACTGCCAGACACCCTGGGGAAGAGGCAATATCATAAAACCTTCGACACGTAGTTAATAAAGAGCGGTAGTCTTCGGTTAACCATCCAGCTGGAATCGTGTTAATGAATATTGAGCTATTGCATTCGATTCCAGGTTCCAATTTACAGGCTTCATAACCCATTGCGTGCGCTTCCGCTAATTGAATTGGAGATCTTACGACTATTTGAGGATGGGCATCCATGCGTTTTAGCTGAGCGGCTAGTAATTTGGCAACACGGCCGAACCCTGAAATCATGAAATGTTTCCCAGCGACTGTTTCGTGCTCTTCTAAATAATATGCAGCAATAAATCCTTCTGCTGTTAATTTTGCATTAAGCCAAATAAAATGTTCGTTTTCAAGATACGGTTCAACATCCAGCTCACATGCTTCAAAAAAGCGTGTCCATTCTGGAGACAATTTACCGACAAAACATTTCTTGACGGACTTAAAATAATCGAACCCAATTGTATCCGTCACAATTTCGAGAGGTTGAATCGGCAATACCAAAACATCCGGCTGGTACGCAGATACATCACGCTCTACTTGGTAGCTCCATGCTTTTGTTTGTAAATATAGCACGCTTATATTGGATTCAGCTAGCAGTCCAGCAAGTTTCTCCATACGTGGATCCACACCAATGACACACCACTTAAGTGAAGTCATAAGTTTTGATCCAAATGCAGATGTGACGTTTTTGTAAAGAGAATGCGATGCTCACCAATCAAGACGATATCTTCCCACGCGATATAGACGTTTTGATGTGATGCTTTTGATTTGAACGTTCGACCTCCCAGTTCTTTCAATACAAGAAAACCAATGATTTTTCCACTGGTTGGCTCAAATAGCAATTCTGTATCTGCGAGCAATCCAAATCGTTTGCCATCTTCAATTTGGATTAATTCTTTCACTGCCATTTCTGATAGCAACATATGACCCCTCCTCCATGTTCATCTCCCTATATATATGCAAATAATTATCACAAGTTCACATAAAAAGCGGGAAACACCACTATAGACCGATGTGATATATCGAAATGGTCCAGCTTAGACGTTCCCCTGCCTACATTACTATAATCAAAAACTAGGAAATCAGACAAATTGCTTCCATTCCTTAAAACAATACATTCAATAGCAACTGCCGGTTTCCAGTACGCTTTGGACTCAAACCCGCTGCTTCATGTCTTATTAAAACCTGAACCACTTGTTACATTGAAAGATACAATATTGAAAAATAAAAGCATGCACTAAGAACATTGCCACACTGTTAATAAAGTCTGCACTTTTCCAAAATTCACATCAAATAAGAAGCATGTTCAAATAAAGAAATGCGGATGCGGTCGAAATTGCATCTTCGACCGCTTACTTTATAAAGTTAGTGGCTCCTCTTTGCTTAACCCAAATTTAAAAAACTATTGACTCAGAGGTTGTAGGGGAGCGATGGAAACAACCACGCCGCAGGATTATTTGAAACGCAAAGAGGAGCCAAGTGACTCCGTCACTTGGCTCCTCTTTGTCGTTCATTAAGTAATGGTGAAGCATGGTGCTTTTCAAAGCTCACCGGAAACCTTAGCTTGATTAGTTTTCAGCTTTTGAAGGTGTAATAATTGAAACTGCAGGTTTGTTCGCAAAAATATCAGTCACAAGCTTTTGTACTTGGTGAATGTGTACTTCATCAATTTCTTGGAGCACCTGATCGTACGTTTTATGCTCTTTGAAAATCAATTCATTTTTACCGTTTCGATTCATACGGGCATTCGTGCTTTCAAGGCCCAACATTAAATTTCCCTTCAATTGCTCTTTTGCATTGTTCACTTCTGTCTCAGTTACGCCTTCATCCACCACTTTTTGGACGGTTTCATGAATCGTTTCTTGAAGTTTCTGTAATTGATTGCTGGAAGTACCTCCGTAAATCGCAACTGCCCCTGATTCCTCGAATGACGAATGATATGAGTAAATCGAATAAGCCAACGCTTTTTCTTCACGAACTTCCTGGAATAGTCGAGATGACATATTCCCACCTAATATATTATTCATTACCACTAAATCATATATGTGTTTGTCTTTTACACTTAGTCCAGGGTACCCTAAGCAAATATGGCCCTGTTCCGTTTCACGAGATTTTTGTGATTCACCCGAATGAAATATCGGAGTGTCGATGGAAGCTCGAACATCCGTTTTAGAGCTCGAAGAAAATTGACCGAATAAAGAGTCGATATAATCGATATACCCCTTTGGAATGTTGCCAGCGACCGAAATGACGATATGTTCTGGTCGATAGTGATGGTCCATAAACTGATGTATGGAATCTTTGCTGAATGTATCAAGCGATGCTTTTGTTCCCAGTATGGAAGCTCCCAAAGGCTGATTTGGGTACATGACATTCCATAGTTGTTCATGTACATCGTCATCAGGTGTATCTTCAACCATTAATATTTCTTCCAATACCACTTGACGTTCTTTCTCCAGCTCTTGTTCATCAAATTGTGAATGGAAAAACATATCTGCCAACACCGAGATGGCATGTTCGGCATGATGATCCAATACTTTTGCATAGTAACAAGTATTTTCCTTAGATGTGAAGGCGTTAACGTACCCACCAATTCGATCGAACTCCTCAGCAATCTGACGCGCGGAACGGCTCGCCGTTCCTTTAAAAAGCATATGTTCAATGAAATGCGTTAAACCGTTTTCCGATGGAGTTTCGTGTGTAGAACCAACATGAACCCAAACGCCCACCGCAACCGATCGGACATGTGGAATATGTTCAGAAACAATACGCACGCCATTTTGACTTGTTCTTTTTTGTAGCACTGTAAATTTTTCCCCCATTACTTTTGCCAAAAAGGTTGCCACACAAAATGGCAACCTTTTTGTATTTATTATTCTGCTTGCTCGTTTTCTGCTTGTTCTTTTTCAGCCGCTTCTTTTTCTTCTTTCACGACGATTTTACGAGACAAGTTCACACGGCCTTGATTATCGATTTCAATAACCTTGACGAAAATTTCTTCGTCCAGCTTCAATACATCTTCCACTGCTTTTGTACGTTCTTCTTGAATTTCCGAAATATGAAGAAGCCCATCTTTACCTGGGAAGATTTCAACAAATGCACCGAATTTTTCAATGCGTTTTACTTTACCCATGTAATATTCTCCAACCACTGCTACGCGAACAATATTTTCAATGATCTCTTTTGCTCGTGCAATCATGTTTTCATCGATTGACGAAATGTAAATTGATCCGTCTTGTTCTGTATCAATTTTCACGCCAGTCTCGTCGATAATTTTATTGATCTGTTTACCACCCGGTCCAATAACGTCACGAATTTTATCAGGATTAATTTTAACCATCACAATTTTCGGTGCATATTTGGACAATTTCTCACGTGGTTCAGAAATTGTAGCCATCATACTATCCAAAATATGCATACGACCAATTTTTGCTTGTGTCAATGCTTCTTCTAGAATGCTACGTGACAATCCATCGATTTTAATGTCCATTTGAAGAGCCGTAACACCTTTGGCTGTTCCTGCAACTTTAAAGTCCATGTCCCCTAAGTGATCTTCCATTCCTTGAATATCTGAAAGGACAGAATAGTTCTCGCCGCGTTTAATAAGACCCATCGCGATTCCAGCAACCGGTGCTTTCAATGGCACCCCTGCATCCATCATGGCAAGTGTTGAAGCACAGATACTTGCTTGAGACGTCGAACCGTTGGATTCAAGAACTTCAGAAACTAGTCGAATCGTATATGGGAATTCCTTTTCATCTGGAAGAACCACTTTTAATGCACGTTCACCTAAAGCACCATGCCCGATTTCACGACGACCTGGTCCACGAATTGGACCTGTTTCTCCGACACTGAATTGAGGGAAATTGTAATGATGCATGAAACGTTTTGATTCTTCAATTCCCAAACCGTCAATGATTTGCACATCACCTAGAGCACCTAGAGTTGCAATACTCAACGCCTGGGTTTGTCCACGAGTAAATAAGCCAGAACCATGTGTGCGTGGCAAAATACCCGTTTCAGATGATAATGGACGGATCTCATCTAATTTACGGCCATCAGGACGGACTTTATCTTCTGTAATTAAACGGCGAACTTCTTCTTTCACCATTTTATCTAAAATCTCACGAACTTGCTTAAGCGTTGCATCATCGGATTCACGCTCAACATAAGTTGCCAGCACTTCGTCTTTCACTTCACGAATCGCTTCTTCTCGCGCATGTTTTTCGTATACTTGAATTGCAGCGTTCAGTTTCGATTCACAAACTTCTTTTATCTCAGCTGATAGTTCTTCATCCAGTTCATACAATTTAATTTCCAATTTCTCTTTGCCCATTACAGCGACAACTTCTTCTTGGAAGGCTACTAATTTCTTGATTTCTTCGTGGCCGAACATAATCGCCTCTAACATAACTTCTTCAGGAACCTCTAGTGCTCCCGCTTCTACCATGTTTATTGCGTCTTTTGTTCCCGCAACAACTAAATCAATCGTACTTTTCGCCAATTGCTCTTGATTTGGATTGATGATGAATTGACCATCTATTAATCCAACTTGAACGCCCGCAATAGGACCACCAAATGGGATATCAGAAACCATTAATGCCAATGAAGAACCGAGCATTGCGGCCATTTCCGTCGTACAGTCACGGTCTACGGACATAACGATGGAAATCACTTGAACTTCATTACGGAAACCATCCGGGAATAACGGACGAATCGGTCGGTCAATTAATCGGCTAGTCAGTATTGCATTTTCAGATGGACGACCTTCTCGTTTAATAAATCCACCCGGAATTTTACCAGCAGCGTAAAGACGCTCTTCATAATTAACTGTCAATGGGAAGAAGTCCAATGGTTTTGGGTGCTTTGATGCAGTTGCTGTTGAAAGAACCGTCGAATCTCCATAACGTACCATTACAGCTCCATTGGCTTGTTTTGCAAATTTCCCTATTTCTACTTGTAATGGACGACCCGCCCATTCGAAATTAAATATTTGTTTTTCGCTCATTTAATGAACTCCTCTCGTTCTAAAAATCCTGTCAAATTTATTTGTATGTATCATTAGTAGTGTATCAAAAAAGTGTTTGTCATGCGAAATTTAATAAAGGATATTCTAAAAGCGCGCGACAAGTAGCTTCTGACCTTTTCATCGTCTGCTGCTTAGCTCTCTTTTTATGTACCTTTATAAACATTGTCTGATAGTTGATTGAGAGTGGGTTTCATTCGCTGAAAAACTTTACGAACATAAAGAAAAAGCGGGACGAATCCCGCTTTCACTAAAATGCATTTTATCGACGTAGACCAAGTTTAGAAATCAGTTCGCGGTAACGTGATACTTCGTTTTCACGTAAGTATTTTAACAAGTTACGACGACGTCCTACCATTTTGAATAGACCACGACGTGAGTGATGATCTTTCTTGTGTGTACGCAAATGTTCGTTTAGGTTGTTAATCTCTTCTGTTAACACAGCGATTTGAATGTCTGCAGAACCAGTGTCGCTTTCATGAGTACGATACTCAGCGATTAGTTCATTTTTACGTTCTTGTGTAATTGCCATCCGGTTCACCTCCAATACTCTCTTAATATCCCCAATTACCGAGCAAGCGTTGGTGATTCGACTTGCCAAGCAACGGTTAAGCATATCTCTATGCACATCAAAATATTAGCACAGATTACGTGCTTATGCAACTGTTAGTTCAATTTTTCAAGAAACGAAATAGATGTTTGCTTATCTTTGTCGATTTGCTGCTTCAATGACTCAATTCCATCGAATTTACGCTCATCCCTGATGTGATAATACCAATCAACATATACTTCTTCCCCGTAAATGTTCTTATCGAAATTAAACAAGTGAACTTCGATGGTGAGTTTTTTTTCATCTGGGTTCTTGAAAGTAGGTTTATACCCCACATTACAAACACCATCAACCCATTCGTCCTGCACTAGCATTCTAACAGAATAGACGCCTGTTGCCGGCACATACGTCCCTTCTTTCGCTTGAATATTAGCCGTTGGAAAACCGATTTGACGTCCCCGTTTATCGCCATGCACAACAATTCCCGGAATCCGAAAAGGACGACCAAGCAGTTCATGGACTTTCTCCATATCGCCAACTGTTAATGCATGACGAATACGAGTAGAACTGATTTTTTCTCTGCCATCCGATTTTTTCTCGACTACAGAAACCTGAAAATCATTAGTAGCTAATTCTTTCATCACATTCATGTCACCTTGCCCCAATGCACCAAATGTAAAATCAAAACCGGCTGTCACATGCTTCACATTCAACTGTCGAATGAAGGTTTGAATGAAACTTTCAGGTGTCAGCTGCGCAAAGTCGGATGTAAAACGTACGATGAATGTTGTATCGACACCCATTGCTTGAAGTAAGTCTAATTTTTGTTCCAGTGGTGTGATATAAAACACTTGTTCATTTCTTTTGCCAAGGACTACCGAAGGATGGGGATCAAATGTCATTACAGCTAATTTCAACCCTTTTTCATGAGCTATTTCCTTTGCATGTCCAATCACTTCACGATGACCTAAGTGGACGCCGTCAAAAAAACCAATCGCTAATGAAAAAGGTCCGAGAATCGCCTCATCGCTAACATGATGGGGAAAGGATAAATGAATGGTTTTCATTGTGCTTCTCCCTCCATCATCTGACGATTAAACATTTTTTCCGGTTTCATCTTGCCTTTTTTTGTAGGGTGTTTAATATAGACGGCAATTGCACGATTATCCATCGTAATAACGATTCTCTCATGCTGGTCTAGCAATGCCATGGAATCCAGCACTTGTCCATTCTGTATAGCTTTTATAAGAGATTCGGGCACTTCCATCTTCGGCATTTCTTGAAGTGCATAATCCAGGTCATATAAATGATCCATTAACTTGTCGTTGTCAACCAAGTCTTGAACTTGCTGCAACGTCATGCAGTTCTCCGCTGTAAAAGTCCCTGATGCCGTCCGTACAAGCTTCGACATATGAGCAGGATACCCCAATACTTCACCAATTTGAACGGCCAGTGTTCGAATGTAGGTCCCTTTACTGCAAGAGACACGGATTCTGAATGTAACAAGTTCTCCAGAGAAAGTAGAGTCATCGCTCAAAAGCGTCAGTTCATAAATGGTGACGTTCCTAGTTGGTCTTTCAACCTCAATTCCAGCTCTAGCGTATTCATATAGTTTTTTTCCATTGACTTTTACTGCTGAATACATTGGAGGTGTCTGTTCAATTTGGCCAGTCATTGCAGTTAATGCATTCAGAATATCTTCTCTCGAGAAGTGTTTTGTTGAATGGTTCGTTTCAATGACTTCTCCATCTGCATCTTCCGTCGTTGTTGATGAACCAATCGTCACTTCCGCTTCGTAGACTTTCCCTGCATTTGTCAGATACTCCGCTACTTTTGTTGATTCACCTAAACAAATAGGCAGGACTCCTTCCACACTGGGATCAAGAGTTCCCGTGTGGCCAATGCGCTTCATCTTCAATATTTTGCGCAGTTTGAACACGCAATCATGAGAAGTCATCCCTTTTTCTTTCCATAGCGGTAGAATGCCGTTTTGCATCCGCTCCCACTCCTTTATTTGTTTTATGTACGATAAGTGTAACGCCTAAGTACCACAGCAACGATGCTGGAATTATAACAATCGTTATATCTTACTATCTCCATGATATAGGAAATAGAGCAATATCCCAATGCTTGATTTTCTAAATAGGAAAGAAGCCTGCTTAACATGGTCAGCAGACTTCTTTTCTTACTCAGCTTCTTCAGTTTTTTTAATTTGTCTAAGTAAATTATCAATCTTATTGCCGTAATCAGCAGATACGTCAAATTCAAACATGAGTTCAGGTGTCTTGCGCAAACGAATACGTTGACCTATTTCGGTACGGATAAATCCTTTAGCTTTTGCTAAACCTTTTAACGTTTCTTCGCGTTTTCTATCATCACCTAAGACCGTAATAAAGACTGTGGCTTGTTGTAAATCACCTGTAACTTCTACATCCGTCACAGTGACAAACCCAATGCGTGGATCTTTTAGTCTGCGTGCGATAATTTCGCCTAGCTCTTTTTTCATTTGTTCTGCTACTCGATTTGAGCGATTCGCCATGTTGGCTTCACCTCTGTTCTATCTATAAATGTTCACGGATGGTTTCCGTTCTTTCCCATTCCGGATATGATTCCAAGTAGTTAATGGCGTGAGTTAGTTCGCGGTCACTTGCATCGATTGAAGACGTGACACAAACAATCGCAATCCGGGTTCTTTGCCAAAGATCTTGGTGATCAATTTCGGAAATTGACACATTGAACTTTTGCTTCGTTCGAGTAAGCATGCGCTGCAGGACAGCGCGCTTCTCTTTTAACGAATGCGACGTCGGAATGATGAACTCGCATTCCGCGTAGGCAATCATTTACGTTTGATCTCTTCCATTACGAATGCTTCGATAATGTCGCCTTCTTTGACATCATTATAGTTTTTCACAGTTATCCCACATTCATACCCTTTGGCAACGTCTTTCGCGTCATCTTTAAAACGTTTAAGTGAATCTAGTTCACCTTCGAAGACAACGATACTGTCACGAATGACACGAATACCACTGTCACGGCTAATTTTACCTTCGATTACATAACTTCCGGCAATTGTACCGATTTTCGTAACTTTAAACGTCTCACGGACTTCAGCTTGACCAATGATTTTTTCTTGGAACTCAGGATCAAGTAATCCAGTCATTGCCGCTTCAATTTCTTCAATCACTTTATAAATAACGCGGTGTAGACGGATGTCCACCCCTTCAGCTTCAGCTGCACGTTTAGCATTTAAGTCTGGTCGTACGTTGAATCCGATAACGATTGCATTTGAAGCTGCTGCAAGCGAGATATCCGATTCTGTAATCGCACCGGCACCTGTATGAATGATACGAACGTTTACGCCTTCGACTTCAAGCTTCATAAGTGATGCCGCCATCGCTTCAACAGAACCTTGAACGTCTGCTTTAACAATGACGTTCAACTCTTTCATTTCACCTTGTTTCATTTGGTCAAATAAGTTATCAAGAGTGACACGAGTTTTTTCAGAACGTTGTGCTTGTATAGCTGTCGAAGCACGTGATTCTCCTACTTGACGAGCAGTTTTTTCATCTTCAAAGACAACAAAACGGTCACCAGCTTGAGGTACATCATTCAATCCTGTAATTTCAACTGGTGTACTTGGACCAGCCTCTTTCACACGACGACCTAAATCATTGACCATTGCACGTACACGACCGTAAGTATGGCCAACTACGATTGGATCTCCAATTCGAAGCGTTCCATCCTGAACAAGAAGTGTAGCAACTGAACCGCGACCTTTATCAAGTTGCGCTTCAATTACAGTACCGATTGCACGACGGTTAACGTCTGCTTTAAGCTCAGCAACTTCTGAAACTAATAGAATCATTTCAAGCAAGTTATCGATGCCCTCGCCTTTAAGTGCGGAAATTGGTGCAAAGATGGTTTCTCCGCCCCATTCTTCAGAAACTAACCCATGTTCAGTTAGTTCTTGCATGACACGTTCAGGGTTAGCAGATGGTTTATCCATTTTATTCACTGCGACAATGATTGGAACTTCTGCAGCTTTTGCATGGTTAATCGCTTCAATCGTTTGAGGCATAACCCCATCGTCTGCGGCAACAACCAAAATGGTAATATCCGTTACTCGAGCACCACGTGCACGCATTGTTGTGAAAGCTGCGTGACCAGGAGTATCTAAGAATGTGATTTTTTTGCCGTTTTCCACAACTTGGTAAGCACCGATATGTTGAGTAATCCCGCCCGCTTCACCAGCAGTTACTTTGGTTTTACGAATTGAATCCAGAAGCGTTGTTTTACCGTGGTCAACGTGACCCATGATTGTGACAACTGGTGGACGTTCTTTTTGGACGCCTTGTTCTTGTTCTTCTGTTTCACCTTCGAAATATCCCTCTAAGTCAGAAATATCGATACGGATTTCTTCTTCTACTTCAACGCCGTATTCAGCACAAATCAATTCAATCGCGTCTTTATCCAACTCTTGGTTAATGGTTGCCATTACACCAAGCAAGAATAATTTTTTGATGATTTCAGAAGGCTCTCTGCCTAATTTTTTACCAAGTTCACCAACTGTTAATGATTCATAGAAAGTGATTTTTGCTGGTAATTCTTTTTCTTTCTTCGGTACAGGTGGTGCTACCGGTTGTCGGTTTTGTTTCCCTTTATTTCTTCCTCCAGCACGGTTGCCAGTTCCCGGACGGTGGTTTCCGCCGCCTCCACGACCTGCGAATCCTGAACCTGCAGGACGATTAGGGCTGTTGGCTTGCTTACGAGCTACACCTGGAGATACTGTTGCCGGTTTTTGTCCATCACGTGGTGGCGTCGTATTTGTGCCTCGGCTTTGACCCATAGGTGGTTTCGCTTGGCTACTATTTTGAGTATTGCTGCCTTGTGTATTTGAACCTTGTGGACGGTTGCCTTGATAGCCAGACCCTTGCGGGCGGTTGCCTTGAGCGCCTGAACCTTGTGGGCGGTTGCCCTGATAGCCAGACCCTTGCGGACGATTGCCTTGTGTACTTGATCCTTGGGTACCTGAACCTTGTGGGCGGTTGCCTTGATAACCTGATCCTTGTGGACGGTTACCTTGCGTACCGGATCCTTGTGGGCGGTTGCCTTGATAGCCAGACCCTTGTGGACGGTTACCTTGTGTACCTGAACCTTGTGGTCGGTTATTTTGTGAACTTGACCCCTGTGGGCGGCTAGTGCTTTGTGGTGCAGGCTTTTGAGATGAAGTCGATGTTTTTTTATAGACAGAGTCTAATTTGGTAACAGCGTCACCCTCTAATGTAGACATGTGATTCGTTACTTGTACATTCAACTTGCTTAATTGCTCAATAACTTCTTTACTTGTCTTATTAATTTGTTTCGCGTATTCATGAACCCGTAATTTAGTCATTAGGTCACCCCCGGTTAAATTCGTTGAGTAGTCCGGACAGTTTTTTTGCGAAACCGTCGTCGGTAAGAGCGAGTACCACACGGGCCTCTTTTCCCGTAGCATGTCCGAGATCTGAGCGATCTCCGAAAACATGTAACTCAACGTTGTATGTCTTACATTTATCTTGAATTTTTTTCATTGTATTATCTGAAGCATCTGATGAAATGATGACTAATTTTGCTTTGTTGCTACGAATATCTTTCACTACTAGTTCTTCACCAGAAATCAACATTCTTGCTCTCACAGCCAGGCCTAGTAATTGTGAAATTTGTTGCTTTTGTTTCATTTGATTTGCTCTCTTTCAATCACAGATAACAATTCTTCAAAAATGCTCTCCGGTATTTTTGCTTCTAATTGATTATCTAAAACTTTGCGTTTCTTTGCGATTTCAAGTGCTTTTTTTGTTTTTGAAACATAGGCTCCGCGACCCGATTTTTTACCGGTTAAGTCTACAGAAACCTCGCCTTCTTTAGAGCGTACAATGCGAATCATTTCTTTTTTAGGATACATTTCGCCTGTCGCAACACATTTTCGTAAAGGTATTTTTTTTTGACTCGACATCAAAATTCACCCTCTTCGTTTATTCTTCGTCGTCTTTATATAAATCAACGTCGTCTTCGATATTCTCTTCGTATACTTCATCCGCCAATACATAGCTTGCTTGGGCATTCGGATAAATTCCAAGTTCACGAGCGTCTGTTTCACTCTTAATATCAATTTTCCAGCCTGTCAGTTTTGCAGCTAAACGTGCATTTTGTCCACGTTTACCAATTGCTAACGATAATTGATAGTCTGGAACTACAACCGTTGTTGATTTTTCTTCTTCGTGAACTTGTACATCCAACACTTTGGATGGGCTAAGTGCATTTGCAACGAAAACCACTGGATCTTCAGACCACTCAACGATATCGATTTTTTCGCCATTCAGTTCGTTTACAATCGTTTGTACACGGGCACCTTTAGCACCAACACATGAACCGACTGGATCAACATCTTCGTTATGAGCAACAACTGAAATCTTCGATCTGTCGCCCGCTTCACGTGCGATGGACTTGATTTCAACGATTCCTTCAAAGATTTCGGGAACTTCCATCTCAAATAATCGACGAAGTAGTCCTGGATGTGTGCGCGATACAAATACTTGTGGTCCACGTGTTGTACGTTCCACTTTCGTAATATACACTTTGATGCGCTCATGTGGATTATATGTTTCTGTTTGAATTTGTTCATTTACAGGTAATACCGCTTCCACTTTTCCAAGACCTACATATATATTGCGTGCATCTAGACGCTCGACTATACCATTCACGATGTCTTCTTCACGGTCAACATATTCTTCGTAAATCATGCCACGTTCTGCTTCACGAACGCGTTGCGTCACAACTTGTTTAGCAGTTTGCGCTGCGATACGGCCGAAGTTTCTAGGTGTTACTTCTTGTTCCACAATGTCACCAAGTTCATATGCTGGGTTGACTTGTTTTGCGTCTTCCAACGAAATATGTAGACGCTCATCGATCACTTCTTCCATCACATCTTTACGTGAGAATACACGCATGGTGCCATTGTCTAAATTCAAATCAACTCGCACGTTTTGTGCTTGATTAAAATTGCGTTTATACGCTGTAACTAGCGCCGCTTCAATTGCTTCCATTAATACATCTCGTGAAATTCCTTTTTGTTTTTCAAGAGCTGTTAAAGCATCTAGCAACTCATTAGCCTTAGCCATTATTTTCACTCCTACATTCACATTATGCAGAGAAATTAATCGCTAATCGAGCGAAAGCGACTTTCTCTTTTGCAAGTTGAACTTTAATTTTTCTCGTTTTG
>Ga0209013_10001427_pt1 | contig 22055 bp, 20 predicted proteins | sample Cruoilmetagenom2_FD_187291 | JGI IMG/M metagenome (GOLD analysis project Ga0209013, IMG submission 187291) | Oil polluted marine microbial communities from Coal Oil Point, Santa Barbara, California, USA - Sample 2 (SPAdes) (version 2) | ecosystem: Environmental > Aquatic > Marine > Oil seeps ... | reverse complement strand
TCCATCTCGACCAGCAGCTGGTTCAGGGTTTGTTCGCGCTCGTCATGACCACCGCCAAGACCTGCGCCGCGATGACGGCCGACAGCATCGATCTCGTCGATAAAGATAATACAGGGCGCATGTTTTTTGGCCTGTTCAAACATATCGCGCACACGGGAGGCGCCGACGCCGACGAACATCTCGACAAAATCGGAACCGGAGATGGTAAAAAACGGCACCTTGGCTTCACCGGCGATGGCGCGCGCCAGCAGGGTCTTGCCGGTTCCGGGAGCGCCAACCATCAGCACACCCTTGGGAATCTTGCCGCCCAACTTCTGGAATTTGGAGGGATCACGCAGGAAATCCACCATCTCGACGACCTCCTCCTTGGCCTCCTCGGCCCCTGCAACATCTGCAAAGGTGACCTTGATCTGGTCTTCAGACAACATGCGCGCCTTGCTTTTCCCAAACGACATGGCGCCGCGGCCGCCACCGCCACCCTGCATCTGGCGCATAAAGAAGATCCAGATGCCGATCAGGATGAACAGCGGCAGCAGATTAAAGAAGAGTTGCTCCCACATGGAGGGTACATCAGGTGGATCGGCGGTGAATGCGACGTTGTACTCCAGCAGATCATTGACCAGGCCATCATCACCGGGGCTGTTGGTGTGGAAGCTCTTGCCATCCAGCATCTTGCCGTCGATGGAGCGGCCGATAGCATCCATTTTGACTTCCTGCACCCGGCCATCACGAACTGCTGTAATAAAGTCTGAATAGTCGATATCCAGACTCTTGCCGCCAGTAGTGTTGAATGTATTGAATACCGACATCAACACCAGAGCGATGAAGACCCACAGGATTATATTTTTTACCATGTCATTCAATGAAGCGTACCCCTCTTCGATACGAGATATTTCCATTTAGAGAAAGTTCTGGAATTCGCATAGGATGTGCTGAGCTTGCGAAGCGCATCTGACGTAATTGATGCGCTTCGTTCCTCAACACATCCTATAGCCTTATCCCGATCCTGATTCGCGCACAAAGAATTCGGGTTGCTATACCAGAAAAACATCCTGCTGTTGAAAAAAGCAAAATTGTATTTGATTATACCCTGAAATCACGCCCGATGAGATAGACTTCGCTGCTTTTACTGCGTGATGATTGTGGTTTTCGCGTCATTACGCTGGCAAAGTTTTCACGCAGCTGACGCATATAGGCGTCGAATCCCTCACCCTGAAAGATCTTGGTAAGAAAATCTCCGCCTGGTTTCAGGGTATGAACCGCAAAATCAAGTGCAAGTTCACACAAATAGATCGAGCGCGGCTGGTCGACTGTCACCATACCAGATAAGTTGGGGGCCATATCTGAAATAACAAGGTCGACATCACGACCATTGAGCGCCTCACGCAGTTTCTCAAAAGGCTGCTGCTCACGAAAATCTCCTTCAATGAAGGTCACACCCGCGATGGCATCCATTGGCAAGATATCGAGCGCAAACACAGCCCCCTTCTCTCCGACGAGCGCCTGCGCCACCTGACTCCATCCACCGGGGGCAGCTCCGAGATCGACAACGACCTGCCCGGGCCTGATCAGCAGATCTCTGTGCTGAATCTCCAGTAATTTGTAGGCAGCCCGCGAACGATAACCGTCGACCTGAGCCCTTTGGACATACTCATCGTTGACATGGCGATCAAGCCACTCTCTGCTGCTTTTTGAACGCGCCATGAATATTCAGTTTCCCGAACTAATCGGGGTCAGACCCCAATTAAAAGATAATACTAATTGGGGTCTGACCCCGATTAGTTTAGAATGCGCTGCTCCAGCAAATCCGTCAACAACAGTAATCAATGACAATTACAGCAGCACAAAAACGTTTTCTGCGCAGCAGAGCACATCATCTCAAGCCTGTGGTGATGGTCGGTCAGCATGGCCTGAGTGAAAATGTCATGCATGAAATCAATCTGGCACTGGATGCACATGAACTCATCAAGATCAAACTCGGCGCCGGTGATCGCGAAGAGAAAAAAAAGATACTCGGCGAAGTTATCGTCAACAGCAAGACTGAGCTCATCCAGAGCATCGGCCATGTCGCGGTTCTATTTCGTCGCAACAACAAAAAGCCAAAAATCGAACTGCCAGGAACAAAAAAATAAACCACGGAACACACAGACCACACGGAATTGTTTTTATCTTTTTCCGTGTATTCCGTGTGTTCCGTGGTTAAAATAATTACAGGATATGCGCTTGCCTGCTGCCTCAAAATATTCTGTCACTCATCAAGGCCGGTCGTCCAGCAATTTACCCTCTTTCACAACCGGCATCATATCTTCTTTATTGATCCCCAGCAGCAGCACCGCGACACTCGCCACGAAGATCGACGAGTAGGTGCCGACGAACACGCCTACCAGCAGCGCCAGCGCAAAACCATGAATGATTTCACCGCCAAAGATGAATAGCGCCAGCAGCACAATCACCGTGGTGAACGAGGTGATCATGGTGCGGGAGAGCGTCTGGTTCAGGGAGACATTGATAATCTCTGTTGGCGACCCCTTGCGCATGATGCGGAAGTTTTCCCGAATACGGTCATACACCACGATGGTGTCATTCAGCGAGTAACCGATTACGGCCAGGATCGCCGCCAGTACAGGGAGATCAAACACCGCCCATACGAGCGCAAAGATACCAACGACGAATACCACGTCGTGCACCAGCGCAATAATAGAGCCCAGCGCAAAACGCCACTCGAAGCGCAACGCAACATAGATGAGTATGGCAATCAGCGCATACAGCATCGCCAGACCTCCATCCTCGGTCAGTTCCTCACCAACCTGCGGCCCGACAAATTCGACCCGGCGCAAATCCGGTTTCTCCTCCGCAACAGCGCTAAGAAGTTCATAAACAGTGTTGGAGATCATCTCACTGGAGACACCTTCATGCGGCGGGATACGCACCAGCACATCGCGCGGAGTGCCAAAACTCTGCGCAGAAGCGTCGCCATAGCCACCCCCTTTGAGGGCTTTGCGCACATCCTTCAACTCGACATCATCATGGTAACCCAGTTCGATGAGTGTTCCACCGGTAAAGTCAATACCGAAGTTGAGGCTACGCACGCCTATTGCGGCAACCGCAATGACAAGAACCAAACCTGAACCCATCAATGCAATTTTACGTTTTGACATAAAGTCGAAAGCAGGCACCTTGTCCAGAATGCGGGTTCCGATCGGCAATTCTTTCATCCGCTTGCCGCCAAACAACAGGTTCACGACTGCCCTGGTTCCGAGAATCGCGGTGAACATGGAGGTAAGGATGCCGATGAAAAGCGTCACGGCAAAACCCTTGATCGGCCCGGTGCCAAAACTGAACAGCAATACGGCTGCAATCAGGGTGGTGATATTGGCGTCCACGATGGTCGACAACGCCTTCGCATAGCCTGCCTCGATACTCGCCTGCGGCGTACTGCCGATGCGGATCTCTTCACGGATACGCTCAAAGATCAGCACATTGGCATCCACCGCCATACCGACAGTCAACACGATTCCGGCAATGCCGGGCAGTGTCAGAGTTGCCTGTAGCAGTGACAACACGGCCACAATCATGACCAGATTCACCAGCAGAGCAAGATCTGCAACCAGCCCGAAAGTGCGGTAGTAGAAGGCCATGAAAATAACCACCAGCAGAAAACCGATCATCACCGAGCGGAAACCCTGGTCGATATTATCCTGGCCCAGGCTGGGACCGATGGTTCGCTCCTCGACAATCTCGATCGGAGCTTTCAGGGCGCCTGCGCGCAGGAACAGCGCCAGCGTCTTCGCCTCTTCCTGGGAATCCAGTCCGGTTGTCTGGAAATGCCGGCCAAAAGGCTCGAGAATATTGGCCACGCTGATGACCTCCTCGACGTGCTTCTTGATACTCTTGCCGTCTGCATCCCGACCGACGACACGGTCTTCAATAAAGACGACCGCCATGGGCTTGCTGACATTCTCGGTTGTGACGCGCCGCATCTTGTCTGCGCCGCGGCCGTTCAGGGAGATTGAAACCATCGGCGAGCCGGAGCGTGAATCGATACCGGCATTGGCATTGATAATCTGGTCGCCGGTAATAATACGCCCGCGTTTCAGTAATACAGGCTGGCCGTCACGATCAAAACGCAGTTCTGATCCCGGTGGAACCTTGCCGTTCTTGGCATCGATGGCGCTGTGCTTGTCATCAACCAGGCGGTACTCCAGAGTTGCTGTCGCCTGCAGGATCTCCTTGACCTTTGCCGGATCCTGGACACCCGGCAGTTCGACAACGATGCGTCGATTGCCCTGCTGCTGCACAATGGGTTCGGTGACCCCCAGTTGATTGACCCGGTTGCGCAGGGTCGTCATATTCTGTTCAAGCGCGAATTTCTTTGCCTCACGGACACCCTGCGGCTTGAATTTTGCAGTGACCAGGTACTCCTCGCCACGCTGTGAAGTGTTGATATCAAAATCACGCAGCAGATCAGAGATAACTTCCTCTGCGGCATCACGCTCACTCAACTTCCTGAAGCTGACCTCGATGCCGTTGGAGATGGTCTTTATTCTTCCGTAGATCTTCTTTTTGCGCAGTTCGGTGCGCACATCACTCGCCTGATCCTTGAGCGTGTTCTTCAGCGCAGCCTCCATATCGACATCGATCAGCACATGGATACCGCCGCGCAGATCGAGACCGAGGCTCATTGGCTTTGCGCCGAGGCCCTTTAGCCATGCGGGAACATCAGGGGAGAGATTCAGCGCCAGCGCATACTCATCCTGAAGTTTCTCCTCGAGCGCCTCCTTGGCCTTCAATTGGGTTGAGCCATCATTGAAACGCACCCTGATCTTGCCTGTCTCTCTGTCGATACGCTTGACATCCAGACCATGCTCTTTGAGGATCGACTCAACCTGCCCGACTGTGCCAGCTGTCACTTCCCCGGTACGGCTGGTCGGGGAGATCTCGATAGAGGGATCCTGCCCGTAGATATTGGGCAATGCATAGAATGCGGCAGTCAAAATGACTGCCAGGATCATCAGGTTTTTCCACAGTGGATAATGGTTCATGGCATCCGGCTAATCTAAATGAATCAGGGTGTGAGTCAGAGGTATTTGAGCACAGCTAAGCGCGATTACATCTCTTTGAGCGTGCCTTTGGGCATCACTGCAGAGATTGACGTGCGGCGGATCTTGATCTCGACGCCGGGAGCGATCTCGAGGGAGGCGAGGTTATCACCCAGTTTGGTCACTTTACCCATCAAACCACCTTCGGTCTGCACCTCGTCACCCTTTTGCAGCGACTCCACAAGTGACTTGTGCTCTTTCTGGCGCTTCATCTGAGGGCGAATCAGGAAAAAGTAGAAGATAACAACCAGACCCAGCGGGAACAGCAAACCTGTCCAGGCAGGCGTCTGAGCGGCAGTGGCTGTCGCATCTGCAACAGCATCGGAGATAAAAAAGTTCAACATTTGGAGTGCTCTATTTTAGTATTAATCTGCATGAAGCGCGGAATTATGCCACAACCTGCCCCCGACGTCAGTATTCAACTTTCAACAATGGCAAATAAAAAGGGGATGTAACTATTCAGCATCTTCTCAAACTAGCAAATAAGTCACTGCTATTGGGTGTATCTGAAGGAAACGTCGGAGGCATGGATGCCGACGCGAGCCTACATGGATGTATTCACGGCATTTTCCGGCAGATGCGCCCAATAGCAGTGACGATCTCGCAAGTGCTGAATAGTTACGAGGGGATAAAATATTTACCACAGATGAACGCAGATACACACAGATTTATGATGTGGAAATATCTGTGTGTATCTGTGGTTAACTTTTCATGAGCCAGTTACTGTTTTCCGGCAAGGATTGGCCAAGCGGCTCGCAGGTAGACGACCATGGACCAGAGGGTCATTGCCGCCGCAATATAGAGGAGTACCAGGCCGATCTCGTAGATCGGCAGGCCGGCTAGCGGCTCTCTCCACAACAGCACGGTGATTGCCGTCATCTGCGCCGTTGTCTTGAGCTTGCCGAGCATACTGACGGCCACGGTCGCCCTGGCGCCCAACTCCGCCATCCACTCCCGCAGCGAGGAGATGGTGATCTCCCTTCCGACAATAATGATTGCGGAGACGGTCACCGCAATCTGCGGATCGGAGGAGACCAGCAGCACCAGTGCGGTAGCTACCATCAATTTGTCAGCGACGGGATCGAGAAAAGCGCCGAAGGGGGTCGACTGGTCCAGCTTTCTGGCCAGATAGCCGTCAAACCAGTCGGTCACAGCCGCCACCAGGAAGATCAAAGCCGATGCCTGACGCGACCACTCCCACTCCCATTCATCCGGCACAACAAAGATCGCAACCAGCACCGGGATAAGCAGGATGCGCAGCAGGGTCAGCGTATTAGGTATATTCCAGAACACAAGAGCTAGTGCTCCATCAACGTAATATTTGCGGGTTCAGTGAGCTTGTCAGCGTTCATGGCAAGGCGCGCCTCGCCGGGAAGGGTGACTTGGTTGCGCATTGTAACACATTGATAGATACCCCTTCCCCCGTAGAATAACTTGCAGGAATGCTCTGATCGAGGAGCGTAGCGACTTGATCAGAGTTTTCCTTGTATCTCAATCACCATGTAGATATTCATAGATTCGATGCGCCAGCGCATGACTGATACCTGCAACTGTTGCAATATCCTCGGCTCCGGCAGCAGTCAATTCCTGCAGGCCGCCAAAATGGAGCAGCAACTGCCGCCTGCGTTTGGCGCCGACGCCGGGGATCTCTTCCAGCAGCGAGGTGCGCCTCGCTTTTCCGCGCTGCTGACGATGCCCTGTAATCGCAAAACGGTGTGATTCATCACGAATCTGCTGCAACAGATGCAATGCCGCAGAATCCGGTGGCAGTATAAGCGCCTGATCATTTCCATACAAGAAGAGCTGTTCCATGCCGGGTTTTCGGTCGCGCCCTTTGGCGATCCCCAGCAGTTGGGCGCCGCTCACACCCATCTCCCCAAGCGTCTCCGCGACACGCCGAAGCTGCCCCTTGCCACCATCGATGACCACCAGATCCGGCATTTTTATCTCACCGCTGCGTATGCGCTCAAAGCGCCGCTGAATCACCTCCTGCATCGCGGCATAGTCATCCCCTGCTGCCGCCCTGCGGATGTTGAAGCGTCGGTACTCCTGCTTCAGCGGCCCCTGCAGATTGAAAACCACACAGGAGGCGACAGTACGCTCCCCCTGCGTATGAGAGATATCATAGCACTCCATACGCTGCGGCATTTCATCGAGCCCGAGACTCTCCTGCAGCTGCTGATAGCGCTCCAGCATACCGGTAGAATCCTGGAGCCTCGCCTTCAGTGCAGCATCTGCGTTGTGCTGCGCCATTTGCAACCAACGCAGACGCTCTCCGCGCACAGCATTGCTGATTCTGACCTTTTTATGTCGTTGCTCGCTAAACACCTGCTGCAGCAATTCGCGCTGCTGCGGCATATCAGAGACCAGGATCTCCTCCGGTACCGCTTTCTCCAGGTAGTGCTGTGTCAGGAACGCGCCGGTGAGCTGCTCCGCGGTAGTGTCTTCCGCGATGCGCGGAAACCAGGATTTATTCCCCAGGTTTCTACCGCTGCGTATCGTAAAGAGCTGAATGGAGGCGCGGCCCGCCTCGATGCTGATGGCGATAATATCGAGATCACCCCTCTCGCCACTGACATATTGCCGCTCCTGTATCTTGCGCAGACTCACAATCTGGTCGCGAATCTCTGCCGCCTGCTCATACTCAAGCTGCTCTGCAGTCATTTCCATGCGCCAGGTCAGATCATTGATCACCTGTGTCGCCCTGCCTTCAAGAAACCGCTCGGTATTGCTGACATCCAATGCATATTGCTCAGCAGCGACCAGCCCGACACAAGGGGCGCTACAGCGTTTTATCTGATACTGCAGACAGGGGCGCGTACGATTGCGATAGAAGCTCTCCTCGCACTGACGTACAGGAAACACCTTCTGCAGTTGATGCAGGGTTTCGCGTACGGCGCCGGCCCCCGGGTAGGGACCGAAATAGCGCCCCTTCTCCCTGCGAGCACCGCGATGAAAGGCAAGTCGCGGATACTCACCATCCGAGAGAAACAGGTAGGGATAGCTCTTATCATCCCTGAGCAGCACGTTATAGCGAGGCTTGAAACGCTTGATCAGGTTGTTTTCCAGTATCAGCGCTTCGGCTTCGGTATTGGTAATCACAATCTCCATAGTGGAGATGCGCGAAACCATGATCTGCAGCCGGCGGTTCAACGCACGGGTGAAGTAGCTCGACACCCGTTTTTTGAGATTCTTCGCCTTGCCGACATAGAGGACTTCGCCTTCGGCATCGACCATGCGATAGACGCCGGGGCGCGTTGTCAGAGTCTTCAGAAAAGCTTTGGCGTCGAAATTCGAATCTTCAACAGCATCCTTTATATGAACAGAGGCGTCTTCAGATGTCATGTTATTCTTCAGTGAGTCCTGCATTTTGTCATTTCGACCAAAGGGAGAAATCCTGATGCACCCTGTTGAATTCACAGCTTCAAGATTTCTCCCTGCGGTCGAAATGACATCTGTTGTTGCAAATGCATATTCAATGCACCGAATTGTTGAAATGTTACGCCATCTTAATCCATATGACTGCGAATCTGTGCAAACACCGCTTCAAACATCTCTGTTGTGAGGCGTCTGGTATTGGTGTTGTAACGACTGCAGTGGTAAGAGTCGATCAGCAGCAACCGTGGAGCCAACTGATGCTCCGCTGCATGCCCGAATTGAAACTGATTCTGCCGGAGTCCCATCGCCTTGATGACAGCGCGATGGGCGACGACACCCAGCGCCATCACAACAGAGTCAGGAGGCATCTGCGCCAACTCCTGTTGCAAATAACGGTTACAGTTATTGACTTCAGCGCCTGTCGGCTTGTTTTGGGGCGGCAGACAGCGAACGGCATTGGTAATACGGCAATCCTTGAGCAGCAGTCCATCATCAGCCGCAACACTCTGATCGCTGCTGGCAAAATCAAAGCGATGCAAGGTCTGATAAAGCAGGATACCGGCATGATCACCGGTAAATGGCCTCCCCGTTGCATTAGCTCCATGCATGCCCGGCGCCAACCCGACGATTAGCAGGTGCGCACCCCCATCTCCAAAAGATGGAACCGGCAGGCAATAATATTCAGGATGTTCGCGTTTGACGTCCTGTAAAAACCCAGCAAGACGGGAACACAAGGTGCAGCTCAGAGTAAAGCCGGTTGTATCAGGCATCGCTGACTATTCCTGTTTTATAAACACGAAACATATGAAACAAAGAAAACAAAAAAGGGGAAGTTAAAGCAAGTAAAACGCATCATTTGAATTTGTCGTCGTTACTCGTCAGTGGTTGAAATCCAGGGATATTGCAGTTTGATAAGATTGTGATGCAATGCCCAGTGAATCAGCTGCACATCATTTTCGATGCTCAGCCTCTTATAGACGCGCTTCTTGTAAGTACTGACTGTCTTCGGACTGAGAATCATCAGGATCGCGATCTCCTTGTTGCACTTTCCCTGCGTTGTCAACAGCAAAACTTGTAGTTCGCGATCAGGCAACTCATCAAGGATGACAGAGATTTCATCGCGTCTCTCCGGAGACATCAGATAGTGCACAATGTCCTTCGACAGGTACTCCTTTTTGCTCCGTACTGCATAGATTGCAAGGAGGAGTTCATCAATAGCAGAATTTTTTGTGATGAAACCCCGGACCCCGTTTTCCCGCAGAGAGCGCAGGGCGCGGTGGACAATATCCACAGCGATTGCGGAAACAATGACAATCCCGGTATCAGGCAGCAGCTTTTGAATGCGATTGACTGCGTCAATTCCGCCCATATCCGGAAGTGCGACATCAATTACCAGAACATCCGGCTTATGCTGCAGCGCCAGATCAATCGCCTGCGTACCTCCATCTGCTTCAGCAACGACCTCGATAGCGCCATCCCGCTGCAGAAAGTTTTTCAAGGCGCCCTGAATAAGTTGTTGGTCTTCAACCAGCAACACCCGTATCATTTCACTCATCTTGCTCACTCCCTTAATAAAGTTATTTGTTTTATCCGATCAACATGCAATTCTACACAAATCCAGAGTTATGACTCAACACCCCGCACCGGGAATCCCCAGACTGCTGGCAGCGATGCTTTACGACCTGATACTGCTTATCGGCATTCTGCTGCTGGCAACAACCCTGGTTGTTATCCCACTGAATATCAGCTATGCATCGACAACCCTTGATGGAAATCCGCTGTTCCAACTCTATCTTGTGGCGGTCATCATCCTTTTCTATACATGGTTCTGGAGTCATGGCGGCCAGACTCTGGGAATGCGTACATGGAAGATCAGGGTCGTCAGCAGATCAGGGGAGCCGTTATCCCTGCTGCAGGCATTCAAACGTTTGCTCCTTGCTGTCATTACGCTGGCGCCGGCCGGACTCGGACTGTGGTGGAAAATCATCGACCGGGAGAGCCAAACCCTGTATGACAGGCTTGCAGGAAGCCGTTTGATCCGCCTTTAATCTCCGGCCAACCTGTGAAATCAACACTCGTTACGTCTATCACAGTAAGGGAAGCTCTGATCAAGTCGCTTCGCGCCTCACGATGATGGGCAGGAGTCCTTACGCCAGGCGACGGTATAACCAGGCCGTTGCGGCGGCAATCAATAACACAGGCATCCATGCGACAAGGAGTGGTGAAACATCATAAACCACACCGGCAAATCCCGCTGTTTTACTCACCAGAAAGAAGAGCACACCGGTAATGGCTCCTACAATCAAATGCTTGCCCATATCAGCATTGCGAATATCTTTGATGACGAAGGGCAGCGAGAGCAACAGCAACAGAACGCTCAACACCGGAACGACCATTTTTGACCAGAAAACCACTTCATACTCCGGACTGCGCTGTTCATTGTCATGTAAAAACGAAATATAGTTAAACAACTCGGTCATCGACAAAAATGCAGGATCGACCCCCAGATTCAGCAGTAGACCCATCTTCAGATCAAGCCCCAGAACCTGGTGAGAGAGTTTTACCAGGGTGTTTTCCTTGTCACCTAACTGCAATTCGCTGACATCCTGCAATATCCACTGCTTGCCATCATATTTTGCTCCAGTGGCGCTCTGCATCATTTTCAGAACACCATCATCAGCAAATGAATAGACAGCGATATCAGAAATATTCCGCTCCGGATTGATGCGCCGGATATTGACATAGGTATTTGCATCCCTGATCCAGACACCATTTTTGGATTGCAGAATCGTCTGTTGATGCAGCCAATCAGCACGCTTCATTTCGCTCTCCTGCTCCAGAGCAGGCGCCACAATTTCACCAACAAGCACACCGCCAATGGCAAGAATCAGGCCGGTCTTGACCAGTGACTTAACCAGCCTTCCGATAGAGACTCCTGCGGCTCTCATTGCCATCAGTTCATGCTTCCGCGCCAGCCCGCCCAATCCCATCAGCCCGCCAAAGAGCACTGCAGCTGGAAAAATCTCACCGATAAAACCGGGTAGACGCATCAGGGTCACAAACAGAACATGGATCAGCTGATAATCGCCCTGTCCGATATCTCCGGTTTCACGCACCAGAAAACCAATGGCGCGGAAAGAGACCAGGATCGTCATAATGATGAAAAACCAGGTTGAGATGACCCGCAGAATATACCAGTCAAGGCGCTGCATGTAACCTCCCGCTGCGGATGAAACGCACACGGTCATAGAGATACACGGCAACAGTTGCTGCAACAATGGAGACGATAATCCACCACACCCCCATCCACTCCGGCGTCATCCCCTTGACCATCCATTTTTCAGCAGATTTGGTTAGCACCATAAATACCAGAAACGTCAGTACCGAAAAAATGATGCGTGTGTATGGACTGGCTCTCGGGCTGCCGCGGCTGAGCGGAATTGCCAGCAGTGCAAATGCCATCACCGAGATCGGGAACACCAGGCGTGATTGAAAATCGGCTCTGGCCTCGATGTCATGATAAGTGAGAAGTTCAATAGTATCGACATTGCTGTAGTCAAACCTGGCTTTCCCGCCTGGCGCAGCGTTGATCTCGATTGCGTACTCATCAAAATGCATGGTAGAGAAGGTTTCAGAGCCCGGAAAACCAACATATTCATTGCCGTTTACAAGGACCACCTGTCTGCGGTTCGTTGCGTCATTCAGGAAGTGACGTCCCTTATCAGAAGTGATCAGGACAACCTCATCCTTCAGTCGAATCTGAATAAAGATATTCTCCAGAGTTGAGGAAGCCGCATCGACAGATTCCGCATAAAAGACCAACTCCCCTCCCCTGGCTTCATAAAAACGCCCGGCCCCGATCGCTGAGAGCAGGACAGCGTCCTGATGCTGCATTTTGAGCTCATCCGACACCCGACCGGCAACCGGATAGAGCCACAACACCAGCCAGGCGGAAATCAATACCATCGGCAAAGCGGCTACAGAGACGATACGCATGATCCGCAGGGGACCGACACCGCTGGTTTGCAGAACTGTCATCTCCTGGTCCTGATACATGCGCCCCAGCGCCATCACGGTTGCAAAGAAAAAAGCAGCCGGTATGAGTCGTCCGCTGAGACGCAGCGTCTCAAGAGCCGCCAGTGTGATGATCGATTCAGGGGGAATGGAGCCGCCGGCAGCCAGCCTCAACATCTGCACCAGGGTTCCACCAACCAGAACAAGCACTAAAATAGTTAGAATGACGGCAAAAATTCGCAGAATTTCAGAACTGATATAACGATCAATTTTTGTCAGATTCAACATGCTTGAATATTTCGAGGGAAGAATTTGATACAGTTAGACCATACTAACGTAACATCTCAAAAAGTACGTGCAGGAACTACATATTGTCATTTCGACCAAAGGAAGAAATCTTGAACCTGTGAATTCAACAGGGGTGCATCAGGATTTCTCCCTGCGGTCGAAATGACATCTATTTCTGGCAAATGTGTATTCAATGCACGAACATATTGAGAAGCTACATACTAACAGAACAGATCACAGCAGCAGGCATTCAACATGAAAATAGAGATAAAAAGCAGCTCTCCGGTCAAACTCTCAGGCAACTGCCTGGTCGTACCGATGCTGAAAAACAACCGCCTTACCAGCATCGCTGCTCAAGTTAATGATGCCAGCGACGGTTTACTGCATCAGCTCGCCAAAAAAAGCGGCTTCAAGGGTAAAGTCGGGACGACATCAGTTTTTCATAACCTTCCGGGAATCAAAGCAGTACGTGTGATGCTTGTTGGTATCGGCAATAAAAAAGAGATCAACGGAAAAATAACCCGGGAGGTAATTGAAGCAGTCATGAAACGTCTGCACCAGGAGAATTGCACAAATGCGATGATCACTTTGCCATTCGAAGAGACAGCTGCTGAAATGCATTATTCCCTGATACGGGAAACAGCGCTCTATGCAGAAAATGCCGTCTATTGCTTTGAGGAATGTAAAAGCAAGCCTTCGAAACAGACTCTTGTCGATAAAATCACACTGATCACTGGCGGCATAGACAACCAGTATGCAAAGAAAGCAATGGCCCATGGCAAGGCGATTGCCGATGGCATGAAACTGGCGCGTGACCTCTCCAATCTTCCCGGCAACATCTGCACACCAACCTATCTCGCCGGGAAGGCGCAAAAACTGGCGCGAAAATATACCAAATTCAGCAGCAAAATCCTCAATGAGAAGGAGATGCAAAAACTCAAGATGGGGGCGCTGCTCTCTGTCTCACGAGGCAGCCGTCAACCGGCAAAACTGATCATCATGGAACACAAGGGTGGAAAAAATGATCAACAACCCGTGGTTCTGGTTGGCAAGGGGCTCACATTTGATGCAGGTGGAATCTCACTGAAGCCCCCTGGCAAAATGGATGAGATGAAATATGACATGTGCGGCAGTGCAAGTGTATTCGGCGCATTGCAAGCCTGTGCAGAACTGAAACTGCCGCTTAATGTCATCGGAATCATTCCCTCGTCCGAAAACTTGCCAGACGGCGATGCCAACAAGCCGGGTGACATTGTCACCTCCATGGCCGGACTGACGATCGAGGTGCTGAACACCGATGCAGAGGGACGTCTTATCCTGTGCGACGCCCTCACTTATGCCGAGCGTTACAATCCTGCCGTGGTGATCGATATTGCGACATTGACCGGGGCCTGCATTGTCGCCCTGGGCCATCACACCTCCGGTCTCATGGCAAATAACCACAAACTTGCCGATGAGTTGATAGAGGCAGGCAATCAGGCAAATGACAAGGCTTGGCAATTGCCGCTGGGCGATGAGTACCAGAAGCAGCTGAAGAGCAATTTTGCCGATATCGCCAATATCGGAGGTCCGGCAGCAGGCTCTATCACTGCCGGATGTTTCCTCTCCCGTTTCACCGAAGATTACACCTGGGCGCATCTTGATATTGCCGGAACTGCATGGCAATCGGGACATAACAAGGGCGCCACAGGCCGCCCCGTACCGCTGCTGGTCAACTATCTGCTGAACAAGGCAAGGCTCTGCCCATGACCCGGATTGATTTCTACATCCTGAATGAAAAGGCGCGCCATGACCGCTTTTTTCTCAGCTGCAGAATCACGGAGAAGGCCTGGCATCAAAAGCACCGGATCATGATCCAGGCAAACTCCGAGCAGGAGGCCAGGCACATGAATCAGCTGCTGTGGACATTTCGTGATCAGAGTTTCATTCCGCATGAGCTGCTACCTCAGGCCGACCTGAAGACAACTCCGGTGGTTATCGGCTGGGGCGATGATGCCGCTGACGAGTGTGATGTCCTGATCAATCTGGCGACTGAAATCCCTCCCTTTTTCAGCCGTTTCGAACGCCTCGTCGAAATTGTTGACCACGATTTGGCGCACAAGCAGGTAAGCCGTGATCACTATCGCTACTACCAGGAGCGGGGATACCCTCTCACTAATCACAAATTATAGGCATACCATGGTCAGTAGAATGGCTTTTTAAGCCACAGATGAACACAGATAGACACAGATAAGTATGAGAGAGACATCTCAATAATTCTGTGAAAGGAAGCAGGGTCGGGATCAGGCTTTCAGGGTGGGGGTTCTGGTGGATGCGGCAAAAAGACGCCTTATCCCCCCTACGATATTTTAGAAGCAATGTACTTGTTTTTTAAGAATCTACGATAAACACAGATAAAGTAGAAATAAAGGAGCCTCTTGCAAAACTCTCTAATACGTCATTCCCGCGAAGGCGGGAATCCATAGAATCAACCACCTATAGACCAAGAAAATGGATTCCGGCTAAAAGCATACCGGAATGACGGGTTTTGCAAGAGGCTCAAAGGATAATCAAAATCTATGTCTATCTGTGTTCATCTGTGGTCAATCATTGTCTATGGTGATACTGGATCGGGATGCAGGATTTATTGAAACGCCTTTTTCTTTGCTACATTATTTCTCAGATAGAGAGGCAGCGCTTCAGCGGCTGTGACAGCAGCATCGCCCTGTGATAATGCATGGGCGGCAATGACAGCAACATCCTGTGCATGACAGAAAAGATGCGGAAACTGCTGCTCAAGCCATGGTGACAGGCGTTCCGAAAGCAACTCCGTATAAACGTCCCAGCCGCTTCCGACGCCGATCCAGCGCCCCTGCTGTGGTTGCCTCACCTGCTCGGGAGCACACACCATCTCCTCGCCCTGCAACTGCATCACCCCATCAGCATCGGCTGAGCAGAGCGCCCAGTAGACCTCATTCATACGCGCATCGAAAGCTGCGGCAACCTGCTGATTAGCAGTTGTCCGGCAGACTCCCTGCGCCAGCGCCTGCAGCGAGGAGACCGGAATGACAGGGATATCAAGCCCGAAGCTGATCCCCTGGGTAACGGCAGCGGCAATGCGCACGCCGGTAAAGGAACCGGGCCCGCGCCCGAAGGCGATGGCATCCAGCTGGCTTTTGCTGATACCGTTTTCTGACAGCAGGGTGTCTATCATCGGCAGCAGCAGTTCACTATGCCCCCGCGGTTGTTCACGGTAGGATTCGATGACATCGCCATCACTCCAGATTGCAGCGGAGCAGGCGGTTTCAGAGGTTTCAATCGCCAGCAGATTCATAAGTACGCTCTATAAAATCGGTCACCTCTGTCAACTCCCTGCTGCGGGAGAAGGGAGGCATGGCGTCAATAAAAACTTTTCCATAGGGTTTGGTCAGCAGCCGCATGTCACAAGTCATCAGCACACCGGTGTCATCCACGCCACGAATCAGCCTTCCAGCGCCCTGTTTCAGCGCAATCACAGCCTGGGGCACCTGATGCTCCATGAAGGGATTGCGCCCCTGTTTTTTGAGTGCGTCCAGTCGCGCCTGCAGCAACGGATCCCCGGGTGCGGCAAACGGAAGCTTGTCGATGATCACCACTGACAACGCCGCACCCTGCACGTCGACCCCCTCCCAGAAGCTGCCTGTTCCCAGCAATACCGCATCGCCCGCCTCGCGAAACTCTTCGAGCAACTCATTCTTCGGCATGCTCCCCTGGATCAGCAGCGGATAATCCAGCTGCTCTTTCAGCAAATCAGCAGCTTCATTGAGCGCACGATAACTGGTAAACAGCAGAAAAGTGCGCCCGCCACTGGCCTGAATGACCGGCAGCGCAGCATCCACAACACGTTTCACAAACTCCTTTTCACGTGGTTCGACCAACCCCTTGGGAACATACCACATCGCCTGCTGCTGAAAATCAAACGGGCTATCCCATTTTTCTGTACGGCTCTCCTCATCCAGCCCAAGCTGACGCATGAAATGTGTGAAATTATCACCGACCGCCAGAGTTGCGGAGGTGAAGACCCAGGCCGGAGCATGATCGTGCATCTGCTCCTGGAACACATCGGCAATCTGCAATGGAGTTTGTGAGAGTCTGTATCCGAGACGGGTGATCTCAAACCAGCGGATGCTCTCATCGGCATCCTCCTGGTTAACGATGCGTTTCAGCACCCCAGCCAGCTCTTTTGCTCTTGAAAGGCAGCTGTCGAGCGCCTTGTCACTCCCCTCTACGAGCTTCAGAGCGTCGATCAGTTCGCTGAGTCTTGCCTGTGTCTCAGTCAGGGCTGGCAGAAGCCTCTCGTCCTGCTGCAGTTCACTCCAGGCGCCTCGTCGTTCATCCATACCAAACAGCAGGCGAAAATCACGGCTGCTTTTGTCAACGGCATCAGCACAATCAATGAGTCCGGCCTGCTTCATCTTGATCTGCCGGTAGGCGATACGAATATCACGCGTCAGTTCATGCAGTTGGCGATCACTGCAGCTGATGCCAAAAAACTGGTTCGCGATCTCCGGCAATTGATGTGCTTCATCGATAATGAAAGCATCCGCCATTGGCAGGAGTTCTCCAAAGCCCTCCTGCTTCAATGCAAAATCGGCACACAGCAGATAGTGGTTAATGACGATCAGGTCAGCCTCCTGCGCATTGCGGCGCGCCTCCATCAGATAACAGCTGTCATAATCGGGACAATCCTGACCAAGACAGTTGTCGATAGTCGAGGTCACCAGCGGCCATACTGCAGAACCTTCCGCAATGCCGCTCAACTCGGCAATATCGCCATGCTGCGTCTGCCCCGCCCATCTGCGCACCTCCTCGAGCATCGAGGCCATTGCCGGTGAGGCAGCGCGGCGATCAAAGGTAGCGCTCTCCATCCGCTGCAGGCAGAGATAGTTTGCCCTGCCCTTCAGCAATGCCGTCTTTAACGGCTTGCCGGCCAGCTCCCTGATACCGGGAAGATCGCGCTTATAGAGCTGATCCTGCAGATTTTTAGTGCCGGTGGAGATAACCACCTTGCGCCCGGAGAGCAGTGCCGGAATCAGGTAGGCAAATGTCTTGCCAGTGCCCGTACCGGCTTCACACACGAGTACGCCACCCTTTTCCAGGGTCTCACTGACAGCCTCCGCCATGTCGAGTTGTTGCGGACGAAAACGAAAGCCATCAATAGATTGTTCAAGAACGCCGCCCTGTTTGAGCAGCTGTGTAACGCGTGACATCTGCGCCTATCCTTTTGCCGGTGGTTCCCAATAACCCATAGCATTGCCTGCCAGTGGCTGAGACTGAGGCGCCGGCTGCATCTTCTTGTGCGTATCATCCATGACATGCTGCGTGAAGCCACTCAGCTCCTGCAAAAAAGCATCCTTGTGCGCACGTTCAAACTGTTGACTGCCCAACAGATAGCCCGTCACGGCTCCCAGATACTGCAGCAGCAATCCAACATCCTCTGCCGCTTCAGCGTCATGCTGAATCACTGCCTGTTGTACATCCTCAAAAAGTTGTGGTGAGAGTTTGATCTCGCTCATCTCTGAATGACCTTGCTAAGAAAATAATAGCGGACAAGTTTAACCCAATCATTCACAAATGGCTCTTGATCATCCTGTTTTTTGATAAGCAGAAAATTTTCTCTGTATGAACCACGGATGAACACAGATACACGCAAATATCATCCTTCTCTTAAGCTGTGTTTATCCGTGGTTAATTGATCAATGACAGGAGACCGTAGTTGTAGGTCGGATAAGCGATAGCGCATCCGGCCTGATTGCTGCATTTTGTAAAAAAGATGAACCACGAAAATGACGAACTAGACGAAATTGTCAGACCTGCTTTTTTCGTGCTTTTCATGCCGTTTGTGGTTATTAATGTTTCCCTGCGCATTGGTGGATGCGCTGATGCTTATCCCCCCTACGTTTTATCCATCACTGAGCGGAGCGCCGCCTTCAACTCCTGCTCCTGCACAGGAAAGGCCAGGGTTGCATAGAGGGGGAAGCGTTGCTGGAACAGCACCAGCTTATGCGCCGTCTCTCCATCATAGAAGGCGATCACTTTTGTCTCTCCATATTTTTCCAGGATTGCCATCAGTGTCTCCAGATTCGAGGTGCGATCCCTGAACTGACTCTGAAAATTATATTCAGCAACGATGACATCCGGGATCTCCTTTTTCAGCAGCGAGCGCGCCTTGCGTATTGAGTTCACCACCTGAACTGAGAAACCGAGAGAGTGATAGAGAGGCAGGAAATTGGGGTAGCCCCCCATCTCGTAAATTGCCAATAGTTTCAATTCGCCAGGTGCTGTCATAGATAATTCTGTTCAACAATGTGTACAATTTGAGCCGCACAATCACCATCGCCCTGCCGGTAGCAATCACACAACTGCAGAGCGACTCGCTGCCAATGCTGCTCTCCCTGTTGCGCCAGTTGTAACAATTCATCGCTGCCGCCACTGCCGACCCATCTCTCGTAAGCCCCCTGCAAAGCGGGAAATATCTGCTTGCGCATACCGGAGAGACTGCCGATAAAGAGGTGGACGGAGTCACTGCGCCGGTTGTTCAGCAGATACGGCAGTGTCGTGGTGCAGTCGGCAAGGTGATCGCGCACTGCCCGCGCCATCAATTCAGCTGGCGTGTGGGCAACTTCCATCAGCATCCGGTTCCAGTCATCACCAACAATCTCTCCCGCCAGATATTCACCCATCTCATGCTGTCGTACTGTTTCAAGCTCCCTGTCAGCCATGAGTGACAACGCAGCTTCGACATCGCCCTGCATGTCATAGCAGGCGTAGGCTTCCGCCAATGCATTCTTCGCCGAACTCCAGCGCCATATCTCGTAGCGCTCCCACAACTGACGGCGCAGCGCCTCACGGCGCAGGTAGATGCTGTTTTCTCGCGTCATCGCAGCCGGCGCACTGAGACCACGCGCCAGCTCCCTGCCACTGACACGCAGCGTCAGACCATCAGATTGTCTCTGTTCGCTCTCCAGTTCCGCCAGATAGAACTGGGCCCTGGCGCAGCCTTCCAGTCCAGCGCTGTAAACCAGGCCATGCGACCTCAACAGCGCATTGACCATCTCATCCGCAAATGGATCCAGGGCTTCACCGGAGATCACCAATGGCAGAAAGTCAGCCTCCTCCAGGTCAAGCCAACTGCTTTCACGCTCAGCCAGCCAATCACCAAGAGCCTCTTTCGGCAGCCTGTCATTGAACTCAAGACGCTGCTCCCAGCGATAAAATTCGCGCATTTTCATTAGATAGGTGCACATGGTGTACTCACCACCATGGCGTGCATCTGCAATATTACAGTTGTGCTGGACAGTCTGAACAAGAGCATCAATCATGAGCTCACCTCCCAATACCTTGGAAAACGCTGAATGAATCGATGGGATGGGGGTTCGGGGGAAGGGCAAACCGAATTGTTATTATAACTCATTGATAGCCACCCCTTCCCCCGTAGAATAACTTGCAAGAAGTTCTGAACGAAGCGCAAATAGCTTCGTTTAGAGCTTCTCCAGTAAAATACTCTGTTGCCAATGATGACACAAGCCAATGCAAGCGAAACGATTCGAAGACTTTTTCCATTGAATGGCTATAATTGCCTGACATATCGCAATAGCCAGCCCTTTACATGCAAATCGACAATCCCGGTCACTACCGGACCTCCACTGAACTCGATATCATGGCGGAACTTCTTCCACTCGAAGGAGCAAGAGTGCTTGAACTCGGGTGCGGACGCGCATGGATGACCCGCTATCTGGCTGAAAACCACGCTGTTGCCCATATTGTCGCAACTGAAGTCGATCACATTCAGCATCAGAAAAACATGGCGATCAGCGACCTTCCGAATGTCAGCTTTGTTGTTGGCGGCGCCGAGTCGATCGCAGAGCCTGATGCAAGTATTGATGTTGTCTTGATGTTAAAGTCACTGCATCATGTTCCAGTGGAGCTGATGAAAACAGCACTTACAGAAATCAGCCGGGTTCTGAAGGCCGGCGGAGTGGCCTATATCTCTGAACCTGTCTATCGTGGTGATTTCAACGAAATACTCAGGCTCTTCAACGACGAAAAAATAGTACGCGAGGCGGCTTTTGAAGCCATCAGAGATGCGCTGGAGTCAGGAATACTTGAGTCAGCCGCTGACTGTTTTTTCGAATCTCCGGGTCACTATGCTGACTGGAGCGAATTCGAACAACGCATGCTCAATGTCACTCATACAGAGCATGCCATTGATGCTGATCTCTATGCCAGGATCAAGGCTGCATTCATGCAGCATATGGGAACAGATGGCGCGCATTTCATGCGCCCCTCCAGAGTCAACCTGCTACGCAAGCCGTTGTCCCGGGAATTGACGTAATGATCCGCATGATAAACATCGTCATTCAAACCCTTCCACGCCAAACAGGAACTTGCATCCATTACAGCTTGCTCGGTGGACTCTTTCTACTGCTGCTATTAAGCGGCTGTGCCTCTTTGCCGGAGAATAGCCATCGCAGTGAATCCTCTGCTTATGCAAATACGCACGATACCACCTTAGGAATAGCTCACCGGCATGAGAAACGCCTCCCCCCCGGAAAATCCGGTTTTCTGCTGCTGGTCGACGGCCTCGATGCCTATGTCGCCCGCACCATACTCGCCCGGGGCGCAGAGCACAGCATCGATGTACAGTACTACATGATCCATGACGACCTGGTTGGCAAACTCTTTATTCATGAACTATTCAAAGCAGCGGACAGGGGGGTTCGGATCAGAATCCTGGTGGATGACATCGACTTTCAGGGCCGCACTTTTAATGCGACCACGCTCAGCGCCCACTCCAACATCGAGGTACGCATTTTTAACCCGTTCAGCCGCAAGGTGACGCGTACTCTACAGTTCATCACCCGCTTTGGGTCAGTCACCCGCCGTATGCACAACAAATCCTTCACGGTTGACAACCAGGCCACTATTCTTGGTGGCCGCAACATCGGCAATGAATACTTTGATGCCGATCCTGACCTTGCATTCAGTGATCTGGATGTATTGACTATCGGCCCTGTCGTCAAAGAGGTGTCGGAGTCATTTGACCTTTACTGGAATCATCAACTGGCCTACCCGGCATCCCTGCTCTCCTCTTCACAGCCTTCAGAAGAGGAGATCACTCTTGGACGTAAAAAAATAGACGACTTCGTTGCACAGCAGCAGAACTCCGACTATGTGAAAGCCCTGGCTGGCTCGGAGATGGCAAGGAAATACAGAGACGGAAAGATCAGCTTCACCTGGGGGGATGCCGTCATTGTC
>Ga0209013_10001425_pt1 | contig 22072 bp, 19 predicted proteins | sample Cruoilmetagenom2_FD_187291 | JGI IMG/M metagenome (GOLD analysis project Ga0209013, IMG submission 187291) | Oil polluted marine microbial communities from Coal Oil Point, Santa Barbara, California, USA - Sample 2 (SPAdes) (version 2) | ecosystem: Environmental > Aquatic > Marine > Oil seeps ... | reverse complement strand
AACCCTCAGCGGTGACGTTGTGGGCGGTTTATTATCTTGGACCGGGGAAAACCTTCAGGCGTTTTTATTTATTAACCCACGGGATAGGCGCGTACGGCCGAAAAGGGCGTCCCTGGCCCCTGCCCGTGGATTAACCAGGGAGAAAGTCGAGGGAACTATTATGGGTGTTAAAGTCAGACAAAAAGTTAAAGGCAAGGGAAATCCCTGGTGGGTGTTCATAACCCACAACGGGAAAAGGACATCTCGGAAAGTGGGTGATAAGAAAGCGTCTGAGGCTGTGGCAAGCACGATCCGGGCAAAGCTGCAACTCGGGGAGTTTGGTTTCGATGATCCAAAGCCGGCGCCGGCCTTCAAGGAATATGCAAAAAAGTGGATTAAAATAACAGTCCCGGCCACTTGTAAGCATTCAACAGTTAGAGAATATCAAGACATCCTGAAAAATCACGTTTACGCTAAATTTGGTGATAACCAGGATATTACAGTCATCACACGTGGAGATATCAAAGAATTTCTGCTTGGAAAGCTCAATGACGGATATGCCGTAAGCACCGTGGCGCATTTTCGTAATTGTTTAAGCGGGATTTTTAATTTAGCGCTCGATCATGAAATTATTCAGGCGAACCCTTCGCAAAGGTTGGGAAAAAATTTCCTCAAGGCAAAGGATCAAAAAAAGGACATAAACCCCTTAACACCTGATGAGTTGATTGTTTTATTAGACGCCTTCAGCACTCATTTCCCGGACCACTACACATTGGCCCTATTACTTGCAAGGACAGGCGTTCGTATCAGCGAAGCATTTGCTCTAAAATGGACCGATATCGATCATCATAGCCGGTTTATTGAAGTAAATCGATCTTATGTCCGGGGAAGGATATCAACACCCAAGAGTGGTAAATCGAGGCGCGTTGATATGAGCAGACAACTTGCCGCAGCCTTGAAAGCCCATGAACTTGCAAGTAAGAAAAAAGGACTATCTTTAGGTTTGGGAGATAAGCCGGAATACATTTTTACAAATCGTGACGGCGGACTTATGGATCAAGGGCATTGGAGAAGCCGGGTATTCAAAAAGGCGCTCCAGAAAGCTGGTTTGCGTAAAATCCGGATACATGATCTGAGACACACCTATGCAACATTGAGGATTTCCAAAGGTGATAATGTCGCCGACGTTTCAAACCAGCTCGGACACCATTCGATTAAATTCACAATGGATGTTTATTATCATTGGTTTCCGGGTAAGAAAAAATCTGAGGTTGACGGCCTTGATGACCTGTCTTTTACACACCCAAATGCACCCTATGTGCACCCAGGAACAAAAAAGGGGTTAACCGTAAATGGCTAACCCCCTGATATCCTTGGTACGCCCGGCTGGGTTCGAACCAGCGGCTTTCAGCTCCGGAGGCTGACGCTCTATCCACTGAGCTACGGGCGCATGTATTATTTATACCATTAATACACAAATAAATATTTCATCGACGCGGATATGTCAAGCTGGATAACCTTGGTTCCTTGGCGCTAATTTTCCCTTATTGAACCGGCTCTTTTTCAAACATTTCTTTTGCTTCGCCAACCACGTAAAGCGAGCCTGCGATGCAGATAACGTCTTCGGGTGATGCGTTTTCCATGGCATGTGCTATGGCTTGATGGACGTCGGGTATGATGTGAATGTCTGATATGAATTCCTTTGCTGTTGGATGAAGATTTTCCGGGGCTATGGCCCGATCGATTTTCGGACGGGTTAATATGACTTTTTTGCAAAGGGGAAGCAGGTTTTTCAGAATGGCCTTATATGGCTTATCATCCAGCATGCCGATGACCAGTGTAATATTACGATGGGAGAGATTCTCATCAAGGTATCTTGCAAGATTTCTGGCAGCGATGAAATTATGGGCGCCGTCAAGAAGGATCAGGGGTGTTGAGGATACGATCTCCAATCTCCCCGGCCATCTGTTTTGTTCCAGACCATTCTTGATGGTTTTGAGGGTAAGGTTAAGCTTGTTTTTGTTCAACACCTCACATGCGGCAAGGACGAGTGCTGCATTATTGATCTGGTGTCTGCCGATGAGCCCGGTATGGATATTTCGCCATACGTTGTCGATTCCAAAATAGTTAAATGTTCCGTCGGGCTTCCTTCGAATCCGGAAAGCCTTCCCAAATTGGTAAATCGGGGCTGATTGTGATTCCGCGATGGCTTTTAGTACTGAAAAGGCGTTTTTTTGCTTGACTCCGGTGACAACCGGCACCCTTTTCTTGATGATGCCGCCTTTTTCCCCGGTTATCTCGGCGATGGTGTTCCCCAGATACATTTTGTGTTCAAGGGATATGTTGGTGATTATGGAAAGTGCCGGTTCAACAATGTTGGTGGCATCGAGACGTCCTCCCATGCCGGTTTCAATGACGGCCCAATCGACGTTGTTTTTGCCGAATTCATAGAATGCCATGGCAGTTGAAAACTCAAAAAAAGTCGGTTCGCGTGTGCCGTGGTGGACTTTATTGACGGCCTCATAAGCGGCAACAACGTTTTCATCAGAAACGGGACGGTTGTTTATACAGATTCTTTCATTGAAACTGACAAGATGCGGGGATGTATATAAACCGACATTATATCCGGCCATATGAAGAATTGTGGCCATGGCGGATGCGATGGATCCTTTCCCGTTGGTTCCGGCAACATGAATGGCGTAAAAGTTGTCCTGGGGATTTCCCAAGCCTTGAAGAATATTTTTTATGGTGTCAAGGCCCAGTATTATGCCGTATCTTCGGAGATTATATAGGGTCTTCAGACAATCGTTGTAAGGGTCTTTGGGTGTCATTGTCACAAAAAAAACCCGGCAGGGTTGATACATTTGCCGGGTTTAAAAATTTTTCAAGTTTTGGTCTTACCTTCTGCGGTATCTGTTTCTGGATGCCGCTATCCGCTGTCTTCTCAAGGCTTCACGCTGCTTGCGACGCCTATATTCACTCGGCTTTTCATATGCTTTTTTCATCTTTAGTCGTTTAAAAAGGCCGTCATTCTGAACTTTTTTTTTCAGAATTCGCATGGCCTTTTCAAGGTCATTATCTAAAACCTTGACCGCAATATCCTTCAAATTATCCGCCCCCTTCTTTCCATCAACGGCAAGTCATCATTTGTGATGGTTATTTTCATAGTAATGATAAATAAATTTGTATATCAGGCAATTAATTTATTGGCAAGAAAAAAGTTTCCAATGGATCTTTTTTTCAAAAATGCTCATACGGCAAACAAAAACGGATTGTTTGCAATATTGCATCGGGCAAAAGGTGTAAAAAAATGTGCCCGTACTAAAAATCAGCTCACGGGCACATGGGGCAATCACAAAATGAAGATTTTTGAAACGCCGGTCAGATTAAATTTCGATGAATATTCAAAAAGTCGAATTCATGAATTTTACAGCTTTGAAACGAGTTCTGTTGTAACCTCTTTTACGCTTGGCTCGCCGTCCAGCGTGATATATTTAATCTTTTCTTCTTGGGCAGCAAGGTCTCTGAAATAGTACGCGGATGCAAGGGTTCCGGTGTCACTGTCGTAATAAATTTTGTGGCGCTTGTTGATGGCATCTCCATCCTGATCGTCGTCTCTGGTTTTTAAATCACCACCGCAAACCCGGCATTTATCTCCATCGGGTTTGATGACATCTATATAGATGTTGTTGGGATGGTTGTTGTCGTTTACACAGAGTCTGCGTCCCATGATTCTGTTTTTTGCAATTTCGCGATCAAGAAGAATTTCAATGACAATATCGAGAGACAAATCCGCATCTTTAAGTGCTTCATCGAGTTTTATCGCCTGATTCTTATTTCTTGGGAATCCGTCAAGAAGCCATCCGTTTTGACAATCATCCTGTTTCAGTCGGTCGAGTATCATCGGTATTGTGATTTCATCCGGCACCAAATCTCCCCGGTCGATATATTCCTTGGCTTTGGTTCCCAATTCAGTCCCTTTGGAAATGTTGTCACGGAAAATAGCTCCGGACTCTATATGGGCCGTGTTGAACTTATCCTTTAAAATTGCACCCTGGGTTCCTTTACCGCTGCCGTTCGGACCAAAAAACAAAATGTTCATGTCTGATTCTCCTTTCGCAGTTTATTTTAAGATTTATACGTTGGATATATTTTTTATCGGTATCAATATTCTCAGCTTTACTATATAAATAGGAGTATCTTGTCAAGACTTGGAAGTTAAATCCTTGATTAACTTTTTTTCAAAGGGCTAACACACTCAGGTTTTGATGTTTGACCTTAATTCAGCTATCCATTTTGTTTGCGATCAATTGAGGTTTAAGTATTCTTTGACCAGTGCCAACGCTTCGGTCCTGTCTTTTATGGAATGGGTTAATTTGGCCTCGTCAACGAGATCAAGGATTGTTTTAAACAAAGGGGACGGTGTAAGCCCGAATACTTTAATGAGATCATGCCCGGTTATGAGTGGCGGTTCATTGCTTATGGGTTTAAAACGATTAAAAAAATCGTATATCATTTTTTTTGCAAAGCCTATAAGAGCCCTGTTTCTTTGATGCGTCCTGTTTTGTTTTGCTTTTACATCGGCAATGGCATGCAGAAGAAGGGCCGGTGTGTTATCACCGCATTTTTTATAAAAACGTGTTAAACTTTTTTGCGTTAACGTCTTTTTCTCATGCGCTGTAAAAAGAAACAACGGTTTCATATGATTCCGGATGATAAAATCGATGAACTGCCTTTCATGATTAGAAAATCTTAGTTTCCGGCTGATTTTTCGAGCCAGATCTGCACTTTTCCGGGAATGACCGTAAAAGTGGCTTCTGCCGTTGCTGCCTGTGCTTTTTACCAGGGGCTTTCCGATGTCGTGCAAAAGGATCGCGCACTTGATAAGCGCCGGTCTGTTTTTGTCGACATATTGTCGAATTTGGGTAAACGTATCAGGAAGGATTTTTTTCAACTCATTCAACAGGATCTCGAGATGATCATATGCCTTCATGGTATGTTCAAATGCGTCGTAAAGATGATGACGATTCTGGAGGCATCCTTTTAGGGGGGCAAGATCCGGGAGGATTTCGGTTAAAAGCCCGCTGTTGTCCATTTGGGAAAGATAATCGTAGGATTTGGACGTGCCGAGCATTGAAAAAAAATCAACACGAATTCGCTCTCCGGCTGAATTATGTATCAGTTTCGCATCAGATTTTATGGCCGACGCTGTCTGGGGCTCAATTCTGAAATTCAGATGAGCGCCTATTCTGTAAGCACGTATCAGCCTTACAGGATCCTTAACGAAAATTTTCCGTGAAACCATACGAACTTTTTTATCGGCAAGATCCTGAAGTCCGCCCAGGCAGTCGATAACTTCCTCTGAGTACACATGGTATGCCATGGCGTTGATGGTAAAATCTCTTTTTTTAAGATCGTCTTCTATGGACGCCCCGTTTAAAGATGTTATATCGAATATCTTGTCACCCGATGCCACCCTGATCGTCGTTTGCCCCGGTTTGCCAAGCTTGATAACGTGCCCTTTGGTTCTTTGGGCCATCTTTTCAGCAAAATTTTCCGGATCTCCGGTGACTGCAATATCATAGTCGGTGGGCGTCCGGTGGAGAAGCAAGTCCCTGACCGTTCCGCCGACGATGTATGTACCTTTTACTTCGGGCAAGATGTCTTTATTGAATGGAATCATGAATTAAATCGTCATATGCGCCACCCGTTTGCAACGGGGTGGTTAATTTCATTGCATTCTTGATTTTCCTGAGTGTATGTTTATTATCATTATTTTATGTCTGTGTCTATCCGGATACCCATATGGATAAAACAAGAACAAAAGTTCTAAGAGTTGCCGTGACCGGTGGTGCTGGATCTGGAAAAACCTCTGTTTGCAACCGATTTAAGGAACTGGGGATAAAGGTCATCAGCTCCGATGCCATGGCAAGGGAAGCTGTTGCTCCGAACTCGACGGCGCATAAAAAAATCGTGGATTTTTTCGGAAAGACGGTCTTGCTTGGGGATGCGACATTGAATCGTAAAATGCTGCGGCGAATGATCATCAAGGATGATGCTGCACGGTTGGCTCTGGAGCGTATTGTTCACCCTGAAATATCGAACCTTATGCGGAAAAAGATAGCCTGTGCGGAAAATGAAGGTTCCAAGATTGTCGTGATAGAAGTTCCACTTCTTTTTGAACTGAATATGCAAGAACAGTTCGATCGGATTGTTCTTGTAAGCGCCGGTCGCAAATTGCGAGTTAAAAGACTGATGGCGCGCGACAACATATCCCGTGATGAGGCTGAAAACCTCATTCATGTCCAGATGCCGGACAAAGACAAAATTGGACGTGCTCATTTTGTATTATGGAATGAGGGTTCAACAGCGCGACTGATGGAGGCTGTCGATTTATTATATGAAAATTCTTTCAAACCATACAAAAAAAAGAAAAAGCCCTTGACAGCCGCATAATCATGATATAATTTTCAGAAAAACAAAAACATACCTGTTGGATCCCGCCATTTGGAGAGAATGCCCAATTCTTCTATTTTAATTCATTGAAAATCCATATTCTTTCGTTAAAGCCAACATGGATCCATTTAAATTGTTTTGTAAATTCTTCCTGTTAAACAGGGAATAATTGAATCCACAGAATAACGGTTCCAGTGAAAAATAGAAAAATCTACTCCGGCTAAAAATTTCTGATTTAACCAGCCTGGCAGGATTAAAAAAATAAAAAACAAATACTTAGAAGATATAAAATCATAATATTTACTTGGAGGGATAATTTTTTAATGAATATTGTTGAGCTTAAGGAAAAGAAAATCAGCGAGCTGAACCATATGGCCAAAGATTTCAAAATTGGCGGTGCTGCTGGGATGAGAAAGCAAGATCTTATTTTTGCGCTACTACAGGCAGAGATCGAAAAGACCGGTTTGATATTCGGAGAAGGCACGCTCGAAATTTTGCCCGATGGATTCGGATTTTTGCGCGCACCGAATTACAATTATTTGCCGGGACCAGACGATATTTATGTGTCACCATCGCAGATACGTCGTTTCAACTTGAGGACCGGTGATACGGTATCCGGTCAAATCCGTCAGCCAAAGGAGACGGAAAGATATTTCGCGCTGTTAAAGGTTGAAGCGGTCAATTATGAAGATCCAGAGGTGGCCAGGGAGAAAATCCTTTTTGACAATCTGACGCCGCTGTATCCTGACAGAAAGACCATGCTCGAAGCTGATTCTGACAATTATTCCATGAGAATAATGGACCTTTTGACACCCATCGGTTTTGGCCAGAGGGGGTTGATTGTTTCACCTCCCAGATCCGGTAAGACAATGCTTTTGCAGTCGATTGCCAATAGTATCAGCGCCAATCATAAGGATATTGTTCTGTTCGTACTGCTCATTGATGAACGACCGGAAGAGGTTACGGACATGCAACGATCCGTGGATGGTGAAGTGATCAGTTCAACCTTTGATGAACCTGCCGAAAGGCATGTGCAGGTCGCGGAAATGGTCATAGAGAAAGCCAAACGCCTTGTGGAGCATAAAAAGGACGTTGTTATCTTATTGGATAGTATCACCAGACTGGCTCGGGCATACAATTCGGTTATCCCTCCCAGTGGAAAAATCCTTTCCGGCGGTGTTGACTCAAATGCGCTTCAACGCCCGAAACGCTTTTTCGGTGCTGCCAGAAACATTGAAGAGGGCGGAAGCCTCACCATTATCGCAACGGCCCTTGTGGATACCGGAAGTCGTATGGATGAGGTTATTTTTGAAGAATTCAAAGGCACCGGCAATATGGAGATTCAACTCGATAGAAGACTTGCCGATAAACGCGTCTTTCCCGCGATTGATATCAAGAAATCCGGTACGCGTAAGGAAGAGCTCCTTATGGATCATGATACTTTGACACGGGTATGGATTTTAAGAAAGCTGCTTTCATCGTTAAATCCTGTAGACAGTCTTGAATTTTTGCTTGATAAAATGAATGGAACTAAGGATAATAAACATTTTCTAAATTCCATGAATGCATAAAAAAGAAATAGGAGGTTTAAAATACATGAAGGTGAACATTCACCCTGAATATTCAGAGACAACCATAAAGTGCGCATGTGGAAATGTGTTGGAGGCTAGCTCGACAAAATCGGATATACGCGTTGAGATCTGTTCGAAATGTCATCCTTTTTTTACGGGAAAACAGAAACTTGTGGACACTGCCGGTCGAATTGAACGTTTCCGCAAGAAATATGAAAAATTTCAGAAAAAATAGACAGCCCATTCACGTATTCTTTTAAATCTTCATATATTGAAGTAAGCGATAATGGGCGTTTTATTTTTTACGACCCCATAATTTTTTAAGTGATATTTTTTCGGCAGAAAACATTTACCACTTGTTTTTTCATAACATTTTAGGCCGTTGAAAGGATGGAACATTCAGACAATCCAGATTTCAAGGCCTGATCCTTCCGGGGCGGATAAACCTCGTGCTTTGCTGAATATGAATCATGTTCGATAAATTAACAGGAGTTGAAAATCGCTTTTTTGAGGTTGAAAAGCTTTTAAGCGATCCTGCAATTGTTCAGGATCTGGAGGCATACCAGAAGTACAGCCGGGAACATTCCGATCTCAACAAGATTGTATCCGTTTTCCGAAAGTATAAACAGACCCTATCGGAACTCAATGACAGCTTGGAGCTGTTGAAAGATAAAGATCCGGATATCAAAGAGATGGCCCGTGAGGAAGTCAACGCCCTTACCCTCAAAAAAGAGCGTTTTGAAACCGATCTCAAGAAGCTACTTTTGCCCAAAGATTCCAATGACGCTAAGAATGTTATCCTTGAAATACGTGCCGGTACAGGTGGAGAAGAGGCCGGACTGTTTGTCAGTGATCTTTTCAGAATGTACAGCAGGCATGCTGAAGGCAAGAACTGGAAAGTCGAAGTCTTAAGCCATCACACCACCGGTGTCGGTGGGTTAAAAGAGGTTGTCGCCATGATCCATGGAAAAGGGGCATACAGCTGTTTTAAATATGAAAGTGGTACACATCGTGTTCAACGTGTTCCGGAAACCGAGACACAGGGGCGGATACATACGTCTGCGGTTACCGTTGCGGTTTTGCCCGAAGCCGAGGATGTCGAACTCCATATTGATCCGGGTGAGATTAAAGTCGATGTCTTCCGAGCGACCGGACCGGGCGGTCAGAGTGTCAACACAACCGACTCAGCCGTACGTCTTACCCACCTGCCGACAGGTATCGTTGTTACATGCCAGGACGAAAAATCCCAATTAAAGAACAAAAACAAAGGGATGAAAGTCCTACGTGCCCGCATTCTTGATGGGATGATCAGGGAACAGAACGAAAAGAGATCTCAAGAGCGAAAAACCCAGATCGGAAATGGAGATAGAAGCGGAAGAATAAGAACCTATAACTTTCCCCAGGGCAGAGTTACCGACCATCGAATTGGGCTCACCCTATACAAACTGGAACAGATTCTGCAGGGCGAAATAGATGAGATCATAGAAGAGCTTACGACTTTTTATCAGACCCAGGCATTACAGAATGCAAAACCCAACGAACTCCATTAAGCCTGAATGGACCATAATAAAACTCCTCAAGTGGACCACTTCTTATTTTAAATCCCGAGAAATAGAAAGCCCAAGAGCGACAGCTGAGATACTTCTTGCCCATATCTTAGAATTAAAAAGGATAGATTTGTATTTGCAGTACGATCAGCCGCTATGTGCAGAAGAATTGTCACGGTTTAAGGCGTTGATAAAAAGGCGGGTGAAAAGGGAGCCGGTTGCATACATTTTGGGATTCAAAGAATTCTGGTCCATGGATTTTGCAGTTACAAAAGATGTTCTGATTCCGAGACCTGAAACCGAGTTTTTGGTTGAGGCTGGATTGAAATTATTGCCGGAAGGTTCGATGTCCAAACAAAACCTAACCCGAAAGCGAATATTAGAGCTGGGGACGGGGTCCGGGGCTGTAATCCTGGCACTTGCATCCATGCGGCCCCATCATCTTTTCTTTGCATCGGATCGGGCCATCGCGGCGGCGGTTCAGGCCAAACAAAATGCAGAGCGTCATGCTCTCCATGGATGTGTCATTTTTTTTTGTTCGGACTGGTTTGGCACTTTCGGTAACGGAAAACCGGTGTTTGATGTCATTGTATCAAATCCACCATATGTTCCGAGTGGCGTGATTGCCGGACTTCAACCTGAAATTAACCGGTATGAGCCGATTTCGGCCCTTGACGGCGGTGAAGACGGGCTTTCAAGCTTGAGATCTATAGTGAATGCCGCTCATCGGCATCTCTGCCGGGAGGGCTGCCTGTTGCTGGAGATCGGCCATGATCAGAAAGATGATATTCTGAAAATCATCGAACAGTCCGGGAATTATGAAAAAGTCATCTTTACAAAAGATTACAGCGGATACGATCGTATTGTCCAGATGCAGAAAAAGAGAACATAACAAAAACACGGCGTTTTAAAAACAAAAAATATAAAAAATGGTTGCGAGTCGACATTTTATTTGTTAGATGTATCAGTTTAATAAATTCGCACGCCTTTGGACCTGTTTCCCGGTGCCCCGCATGGCGGGGTCGGATGCAGGAGTGATATGGGCGGTGGAAAAACCGATTAAGAAGGGAGAAAAAAAATGGCTTATATTACAATGAAAGAACTCCTTGAAGCCGGAGTTCATTTTGGTCATCAGACAAAACGTTGGAATCCCAAGATGAAACCTTATATCTTTGGGGCCAGAAACGGTATCTATATTATCGATCTTCAGAAAACCGTTCGGATGTTCAGAACCGTGTACGATTTCATCGTTGAAACGGTGGAAAATGGCAAATCGCTGCTTTTTGTGGGTACAAAGAAACAAGCGAGAGAGTCGATCTATGAAGAAGCGAATCGATGTGAGATGTTTTACGTTCATAACAGGTGGTTGGGGGGAATGTTGACAAACTTTCACACCATAAAAAAAAGTATCGACCGCTTGAACTATCTTAACGGCATTGTAAACGATCAAACCATCGATCTTTTTCCCAAAAAAGAGCGGCTGAAATTAAGAAAGGAGCGCTTTAAGCTCGATAACAATCTTGGCGGAATCAGAACTATGAACGGGCTTCCAGGGGCGATTTTTGTTGTTGACCCCAAAAATGAAGCCATTGCCGTCCGTGAGGGAAGACGCCTGGGGATCCCTATCATTGCAATTGTGGATACCAATTGCGATCCTGATGAAATCGATTATATTATACCGGGGAATGATGATGCAATTCGTGCAATACGGCTCATTACATCCAGAATGGCCGATGCTTGTGTTGAAGGAAGAGAGCGTCTGGCTGAAAAACAGCAGGCTGAAACCGACAAAGAAATAGAAGAGGTCTCTGCTGTGGAAGCTGCCAGCGCGGAGTTGAAACCGGGTGAACGGAAGGTGATTTCAGACGGTTCAGAAGGTCCCGTTGTGGAGATAATTAAAAGAACAACACCTGAAGGTGAACCTGATTCTGAAAAATTAAAACATGCCGACAGCGAAGAATCCGGGGAAAAAACTGAAGTAGAAGGAACAGGAGAATAGTGATGTCAACAATTAGTGCGACAATGGTTAAAGAGCTTCGCGAGAAGACCAGCGCCGGAATTATGGATTGTAAAGGAGCACTTGCAGAGTGTGATGGTGATATGAGTCAGGCCGTCGATTTCTTAAGAAAAAAAGGTTTGGCGACGGCTGCTAAACGCGCCGGAAGGGCGATGACAGAGGGGATAATTGAGTTTTATATCCATATGGACAACAAACTCGGGGTTCTGGTTGAAGTTAATTGTGAGACCGATTTTGTTGCAAAGAATGACGATTTCAAGGAATTTGCAAAAAATATTGCCATGCACATTGCCGCCACCAATCCCGTTGGGATCCGACCCGAAGACGTTCCTGAAGAGACCATCAACAGGGAAAAGGAAATCTATCGGGGCCAGGTACTGGAAATGGGCAAACCTGAAAAAATAGCGGATAAAATTGTAGAAGGTAAGATGCAGAAATACTACAAGGAAAGTTGCCTGATGAATCAGGCTTACGTTCGTGATCCCGATATCATCATTGAAGATCTGTTAAATGAAATGATTGCAAAAATCGGTGAAAATATTTCAATTAAACGATTCGCAAGATTCAGGATTGGGGAATTATAGACTTTGACCATGCCCAGATATAAAAGGATTCTCCTAAAACTTAGCGGTGAAGCACTGATGGGGGATCAGAGTTTTGGGATAAGTCCCGAGATGATACGGTACGTGGCTGGAGAGGTCCGTTCTATATTCGACCTCGGGGTTCAAGTTGCCATTGTTGTCGGCGGCGGTAATATTTTCAGAGGCATCGCCGCCTCCTCATATGGCATGGATCGGGTCTCCGCCGACCGAATGGGAATGCTGGCCACCGTCATTAACAGCCTTGCGTTACAGGATGCTTTGGAGAAAAAAGGGGTTGTGACCCGTGTTCAGACGGCTATTTCAATGCATGAAGTGGCGGAACCTTTTATCGCTCGGAAGGCAGTTCGCCACCTGGAAAAGGGACGGGTGGTTATATTTGCAGCAGGTACCGGGAATCCTTACTTTACAACCGATACTGCTGCGGTCCTCAGGGCCCAGGAAATACATGCGGAGATCCTTTTAAAGGCCACCAAGGTCGACGGACTCTACGATGCAGATCCCGTTATCGATAAAAACGCTAAATTTATAAGAGAAATCAAATATATGGAGGTTATCGAAAAGCAACTCCACGTTATGGATATGACAGCGATTTCTCTGGCAATGGATAATAAGCTTCCCCTTATTATCTTTAATCTGACCCATAAGGGGAATATTAAAAAGGTGGTGTGCGGAGAAACGGTGGGAACCCAGATAAACCATTAAAGGGAGACGCCATGATTGAATCGATATATCAAGAAACCAGAGATGGTATGCAAAAGTCGATAGGTGCGCTAGAAAATGAATTGAAAAGGATCCGGACAGGACGTGCTTCCCTTTCACTTATGGATGGAATTCGGGTCGATTATTACGGCACACTGACACCCCTTAACCAAATGGCATCTCTTGCTGTTCCCGAAAGCCGGCTGATTACCATACAACCTTGGGACGTATCCGTTATCAAGGATATTGAAAAGGCCATATTGAAGTCCGATCTCGATCTTACACCTTCAAATGATGGCAAACTGATACGGATCTCCATTCCGCCGCTGACCGAAGAGAGAAGAAAACAGCTTGTAAAGGTCGTATATAAAAAGGGCGAAGAACATCGGGTTGCGGTGCGCAATCAAAGACGTGATGCCAACGATCTGCTGAAAGGCTTGAAGAAGGATGGCGAAATTTCGGAAGATGATGCTTTCAAGGCTCAAGATCAGATACAGAAAATAACAGATGAGTATATCCAGCTTGTCGATGAAGTCTGTAAAGATAAAGAGAAGGAGATCCTTGAATTCTAATTCACCTTCTGTTGTTAGCACAGATCTTAATCCTGAAAAACTACCCTCTCATGTGGCCATCATTATGGATGGTAACGGTCGATGGGCCAAAAAGCGTCTATTAAATCGGATCAGAGGTCATGAAAAAGGCTCCGAAACCGTTCGAACGATTGTTCGGACCTGCCGCGAAATCGGAATTCCTATTTTGACGCTGTATGCGTTCTCCACCGAAAACTGGCAACGACCCAAATCCGAAGTCACTGCTCTCATGTCTCTCCTTAAAAAATTTCTCGAATCCGAAAAAACAGAGATGCTGGGCAACAATATTCGACTGAATGCCATCGGGCAGATCGAACGATTGCCGGAAAATGTCCGGCAGACACTGCATAAGACCATGGATTTAACAAAAAACAATGACGGTTTGCGCCTGAATCTCGCATTGAGTTACGGCGGACGGTCTGAGATTCTAAGGATGGTCAAACAGATTGCAATAAAGGTTAAAGATGGTCATATCGATCCGGATTTAATAACCTCCGAGCTTATATCCGAGCATCTTTATACCGCTGATATGCCGGATCCTGATCTTCTGATCAGAACCAGCGGGGAAGTGCGCATCAGTAATTTTCTACTCTGGCAGATCGCATATACGGAAATTTATATCACAGATACCTTGTGGCCCGATTTTGGAAAGGATGAATTTGTGCAAATTCTGAAAGACTATCAGCGCCGTGAGCGAAGATTCGGTAGAACCGGATCCTGATCCAGCATTTTTCAACCTCCGGTACAGAGCTCAATTCGCTTCGTTCATAATTGAAATGCTGGAATACTGGAATGATGGAATAGCGGGTTGTTGACAAAATTCAGTTTAAAAAAGAAGTAAAAAATATCTTATAAATCGAAACTATTCTAACAACCGCTATCCCGCCATTCCAGTATTCCATCTGTGAGACAAAAAGACTATGTCTCAATAGACCAAATTAAAATCAGAAAGTTGAAGTATTTCCAGGACGAGGCATTATGCATTTAAAACGATGGATTACAGCGATTGTAGTCATCCCGTTTCTTATTTTATTAGTAAGCATCGGGGGGTCATTTCTGCTTGCCGTTGTTATCAATGCCGCGGTCATTATCGCACTTTGGGAATATTTTCGGATCGGTCTGAATGCCGCTGAAAGCGAAAAATTGAACCCTCAAAACATTTCCATTTTGAGCTTTCAGAGTTTAGCTTTTTTCACAGGTTCGATGGTTATATGGGCTGCATATTTTCATTCGTTCAAAATGGTTCTATGCATTATTAGTTTTAATCTTATCGGTTGCGCTCTGGTCTCTTTTTCAAAGTTTAAATTTGATTCGTCTGTTTTGGAAATTGTTTTCAAACAGGTTCTTGGGGTTATCTACATTCCGGTTTTTCTTTCATTTCTGGTTTTGATCCGAAACGGGAATGATGGTATTTCCTGGATATTTTTTCTGTTAATACTCGTATTTGTCGGTGATACTGCTGCCTACTATGCCGGCACTTATTTCGGGCGGCACAAACTTTGTCCTGCCGTAAGTCCGAATAAGACCATCGAGGGCTCTGTGGGCGGTCTTGCTGCCAACCTGGTCGCGGGCGCTTTGTTCAAATATTTTTTTATGCCGTCGTTATCATGGGGTTTAAGTCTCCTGTGTTTCTTTTCCATCGGTGCGGCCGGCCAGGTGGGAGATCTGTTCGAATCTGAATTAAAGCGGGCGTCCCATATAAAGGATTCCGGGACATTATTTCCGGGTCACGGAGGTATCCTCGATCGGATTGATGCCTTGTTGTTTGCTGCACCTGTGGCGTATTTTTTTAAGGAATATGTACTAACCGGGTAACCGGTAATTGGCGTTTTTTAGCCGGTCTTCAGCTTGTTTTTTTAAGATAAGAGCCCTTTGGCTACGATGTTTGAGTGCTATGAAAAATCTTTCTATATTGGGATCGACAGGATCCATCGGCTGTAATGTTCTAAAGATCGTAGAGATGTTTCCAGAGCGGTTTGCAGTCAAGGCACTTGCAGCCAAACGTAGCATTTCTTTACTGTCCAGGCAGATCGAAAGATTCCATCCTGAAATTGCCGTGGTGTATGATGAATCCAGCGCGGTTGATCTGCAAAACATACTCCCCTCGGGAGTCGGCGTTGAAGTACTGTACGGAGAAGACGGCTACAAAGCTGCTGCAGCCTATCCATCCGTTGATATGGTTGTGGTTTCATTCGTGGGGGCGTCCGGTCTGATGCCGACCCTGGCAGCCATTGAGGCGGGAAAAAACATCGCCCTGGCGAACAAGGAAACCCTTGTTATGGCCGGTGAGATTGTCGTAAAAAGGGCGGCAATAAATGGGTCAAAGATACTCCCCATCGACAGCGAGCACAGCGCGATTTTTCAATGCATTTCTGGGAATCGACGTGAGGATTTGGATAAGATATTTCTTACAGCCTCCGGCGGCCCGTTTTTAAATCTGCCGGGAAATGAGTTTGGATCCATTAAACCCGAAGCTGCCCTGAATCACCCCACGTGGCGTATGGGCAAAAAAATTAGTGTCGACTCAGCAACGCTGATGAACAAAGGGCTTGAGATTATAGAGGCAAAACGTCTCTTCGGTATTTCACAGAAAATGATTGAAGTGGTGATTCACCCCCAAAGCGTGATCCACTCCATGGTTTCCTTTAAAGATGGAACGGTAATGGCACAGCTTGGCATCCCCGATATGAAGGGCGCCATTGCATATGCCCTGTCTTATCCGGAACGTCTTGCGCTTGAGCAGCAGCTACCGGATTTTGTGAGCATCGGTGCACTTACTTTTGAAGAACCTGATTTGGAAAAGTTCCCTTGTCTTGCTTTGGCATACCAGGCCTGTGAAACAGACGGGACCCTCCCGGCGGTGTTAAATGCCGCAAATGAAGCGGCTGTGGAGGCCTTTTTAAGAAAACGGATCTCTTTTTTGAAAATACCGGAGGTTATTCGGGGAACCATGGAGCAGCATACTGTAATTACAGATCCAACGCTTCAGGATATTCTTCGAGCTGACCGGTGGGCCAGAGAACAGGCCCAAGCCCTGATACGGAATTTGGAATAACGGCGTCCTCATGGAGGCCATGGGAACGCCTGATTATTTATCCAGGTCTGGTTCTTTACTATGTTGGTGTGTTTGTGATATTTATAGAATTACCCGTATTTCGTTATATATAAAAGAAAATTTTTCTTATCCGGTTTAACCGGATTCGAAATTCAGAGAAACAAAATGAGTGTTAATATATTTGCATTGGTCATCGTACTGGGCGTACTGATATTTTTTCATGAGCTGGGACATTTCCTTGTGGCACGGTTGCTGGGTGTCGGGGTGGAGACATTTTCACTCGGCTTTGGCCCAAAAATAATCAGTAAAAAGATCGGCATTACCGATTATCGGATTTCCGCCATACCGCTCGGCGGATATGTCAAAATGGTGGGTGAGCAACCGGATGCCGACTTAGACCCCGCTGATATTCCGCTCTCTTTTACGCACAAACATGTCTTTAAACGGATTTTAATCGTCGCCGCCGGGCCCTTTTTTAATATCCTTCTGGCGCTGATCATATTCTACGGTATTTTTCAAATATCGGGCATGTTAATATTAAAACCCTCCATTGGAGAGGTCAATGAAGGTACCCCCGCTTACCGGACAGGGCTGAAAAAGGGTGATCTGGTGGTATCCATCGATGGAGTGAAGATTTCAAGCTGGGAAGATATGGCCAAGATGATTACCACGAGCAAAGGGAATACCCTGTCCATATCGGTGCTTCACGGTAATTCCATGCGAATTTTGGACGTTACGCCGGAACCGAAAATATTTAAAAATATATTCAACGAGGATATGGAGCGCTATGTCATCGGGGTTACCGCTTCCGGTGATTTCTTTACCAAGGATTTGAACGTTTTTCAGGCCTTTTCACAGAGCTTCATACAAACCTATCAAATAACGGCCTTGACCATAAAGGGTGTTGTAAAACTTTTTCAGGGGAGGGTTTCGCCAAAAACACTGGGCGGCCCAATAATGATCGCACAGATGGCAGGTCAGGAGGCCAGGGAAGGGGCGATCAACTTGATCTTTTTCATTGCGCTTATCAGCATAAATCTTGCGATTCTAAATTTTCTTCCCATACCGGTTTTGGACGGCGGACATCTGCTGTTCTTTTTTGTCGAGGCGGTCACCGGACGTCCGGTGAGCATAAAGATACGTGAGATCGCCCAGCAAGCCGGGATATTTGTGCTGATTCTGCTGATGATATTTGTGTTTTATAATGATATTGCACGGGTGTTCTTAAGCTGATGCCATACCGACTCGAAATTGCACTGAAACCGGATCTTTTTGATGCCGAAGGCCATGGAATTCGCCAGAAGGCGAAAAACTATTTTGGGATTGAGCTTACCCATGTCCGCAGCATTCATGTCATCACCATTGATGCGGACCTTTCAGCTGAACAGCTGAAAACCGTTCAAACTGAAGCCTTTACAAACCCTGTGACCCAGATCTCCGCTTATGATTCCCTTCAGATCGATTTTGACTGGACCATCTGGGTGGGCTTCCGTCCGGGGGTCAGAGATAATCCAGGGAGTACCGCCGTTGAGGCGGTGGAAGATATTCTGGGGAGAAAATTCGGCCCCCATGAAGCCATCTATACTTCAAAACGGTATTGCCTGAAAGGTTCAGGTCTGACCTTCGAAGCGGTCAATATGGTTGCGGGCGAACTTCTGGCCAATGATATTATCCAGCAGTGGAAAATTTTTCCGGTCGATGAATGGGATCCTGCAGAGGGGATCGGTATTATCATCCCAAAGGTGATTCTCGACCATACACCGACGGTTACCACCATTCCTGTCCATAGCGACGCGACCCTGAAGAACATCAGTGATCAGCGGGATCTGGCATTGAACCCCGCCGATATCCCCTTCATAAGATCCTATTTCTTGAACGAAAAAGTCCAGGCCGAACGGGCATCAAAAGGGCTGTCGGATCCAACAGATATCGAACTTGAATATATTTCCCAGGCCAGAAGCGATCACTGCAACCACAATACATTTCGAGGATTGTTTCGCTACAAGGATCTTGTCACCGGTGAAACGGATACTGTGGACAATCTTTTTAAAACATGCATCGAGACGCCGACCCTGACATTAAAAGAAAGAAAACCCTGGGTGGTATCGGTGTTGTGGGATAATGCCGGTGTCGGGCGTTTTGACGACGAACATTACTACGTCATTACCGGAGAAACCCATAATTCTCCATCCAACATGGAAGCCTACGGCGGAGCCATCACCGGCATCGTGGGGGTTTACCGTGATCCTTTGGGGACGGGCTTGGGATCCAAACTGGTGATGGGCGGGTACGGTTTTTGTGTCGGACCTAGAAATTACAGCGGGAGCCTTAAACCGCATCTCCATCCGAGACGGCTTTTGGACGGCGTCATCGAAGGCGTGCGTGACGGCGGCAACAAGAGCGGAATTCCGACCACATTCGGCCAGGTTCTTTTTGACCCGGGATACCTGGGGAAATGCCTGGTTTTTGTGACCGCAGTGGGGATTATGCCGGCCCTGGTCAAAGGCCGCCCGGCGGAAAAAAAGAAGACCGCATCCAAAGACCTGGTTATCATGTGTGGCGGTCGGGTGGGCAAAGATGGTATTCACGGCGTTACCGCTTCTTCGGAGACTTTTTCCGAGCACACACCGGCAGGGCATGTTCAGATCGGAGATCCTTACACCCAGAAAAAAATGCATGACTTTCTTTTAGAAGCCCGGGACGAGGGATTGATACAGTTTATTACCGACAACGGCGGCGGAGGGCTTTCATCGTCAGTGGGTGAATCGGCTCGCTTTAGCAACGGATGCGAAATCCAGCTTGAAAAGGTTCCCTTGAAATATGAGGGGCTGGACCAGTGGGAGATATGGATCTCCGAATCCCAGGAAAGGATGACCGTAGCGGTGAGGCCTGAAGATCTCGAGCGATTTCTGGAACTGTCAAAAATGCATGCGGTGGAGAGCACGGTTATCGGACAATACACGGATTCCGGCAAACTTCATGTCACCTATGACGGCCGGACCTGTGCCTATGTCGACATGGATTTATTAACGTCGGGTTTCCCCCAATGGGAGTTTGATGCCCAATGGCTGACGCCGGAAAGACGCGGACTGTTTGAACCGGTTCTGAAGGAGCCCGATGATTACGAAATTTTACTCCAGGACATGCTTTCACGTCCCAACATCTGTTCCAAGGAATGGATCACGAGGCAGTATGACCATGAAGTTCAGGGCACCAGCGTCATTAAACCTCTGGTGGGTTTGGAACGTGATGTCAACAGTGATGCAGCGGTTATTCGACCGGTTCTTGACGCCCAAAAGGGACTTGCTTTTGCACAGGCGCTGCTGCCGGCCTATTCGGCCATAGACGCCTATCACATGACCTACTGTACCGTTGACGAAGCGGTTCGCAGGCTGGTTGCCGTGGGTGCGGACCTGGAACATATCGGCGGAGTCGATAATTTCTGCTGGCCCAATATTCAATTTCATCCCCAGGACAATCCGGACGGCAAATTTAAGGCAGCCCAGCTTGTGAGATCATGCCGGGCTTTGCGTGAAATCTGTATGGCCTATGAGATACCGCTCCTTTCAGGCAAAGACAGTATGTACGTTGACGGGCACCTTCCGGGGCGTTACGGCGAAACCCACAAGGTTTCGGCCCTTGAGACCCTTCAATTTTCCACCATATCGGTGGTCAGAGATATCAACAAATGTGTGACCCTGGACAGCAAAGTGTCCGGGGACCTGGTTTATATCCTCGGTACGACGCGTAACGAACTCGGCGGGTCCGAATACTATGCGCATTTCGGGTATGTGGGGCTGAATGTTCCCAGGGTGATTCCCGACGAGTTTGTTGTTTTATACAAGGCATTGGGCGATGCCGTCGAGAAAGAGATCGTCGCTTCGGCCCACGGTATCTATCGCGGGGGCCTTGGGGTACACCTTGCCATGGTTTCCATGGGCGGTAATCTCGGCATGTCGGTGGATATGGGTCGCGTGCCTTCAGAACAGATCGACCGGAATGATTTGATTCTGTTTTAGGAATCCGCCGGCCGCTTTATCGTAACCATCGATCCGAAGAACCGGGAGGTTTTTGAAAAAATTTTCAACGGACTTGCCTGCAGTTGCATCGGGGCTGTAACCGACACCCCCGAAATTGTAATCCAGGGGATTGACAACCGGCGCATCATGAGAATTTCGGTTCAGGATCTTAAGGCCGCCTGGAAAAAGCCGTTCGGAGAGTTGATATGAATGATGTAAGGGCCCTCGTGCTCACCGGATACGGCCTGAACTGTGATCATGAGACCGCTTATGCTTTGAAGCTTTCCGGAGCCGCTGCTCGCCGGGTTCATATTAACGCGTTGATTGACGGAACCGTCAGATTGAAGGATTTTCAGATCATGGTATTCGGCGGCGGGTTCAGCTGGGGAGACGATCACGGTGCAGGTGTCGTCCAGGCGGTCCGCATGAAAACCAATCTGGGGGAGAAAATCCTGGAATTTATTGATGCCGGGAATCTTGTCCTCGGCATCTGCAATGGATTCCAGACCCTGGTCAACCTGGGTCTTTTACCGGGATTTGACCGTGACTATACCCAACGATCCGTTGCCCTGACCTTTAATGACTGTGGAAATTTCAGAGACCAATGGGTTACCCTGAAGATTGCTCCAACATCCCCCTGTATATTTACCGCGGGTCTGGACACCCTGGAGCTGCCGGTAAGACACGGTGAAGGAAAATTTTATGCGGACGAATCCACCATACGGCGTTTGATCGATGAGAAACAGGTGGTGGCCCGATATGCCATGCCCGACGGAAGGTCCGCGGATCTGAAATTTCCCTTCAATCCCAACGGTTCCGTTTATGATATTGCCGGAATCTGTGACCCCAGCGGCCGGATTTTCGGCCTGATGCCCCATCCCGAAGCCTTTAACCACCGGACCAACCACCCCGACTGGACCCGCATCAAGGAAACCATAAAACGCGGGGGCGGCAAGGGGGAGAACAGCCCCACCGTCGGCATGCGCATTTTTCAAAATGCGGTGGAATACATCCGCAACAAATAGCAGCTATAACCTGCATCAAGAGTCTTGAAATGGTTGCAGTATGTTGAAATAATTAACACCATCATACTCGATGCTTGCAGGATTTTGGCACTATAAAACAATTTTATGGCACTATAAAACAATTTTATAGTTTTTAATGCATTGCTTCACTTCAAATTCGAAGTTATCAATTCTTAAGCCCTCAAAGTTTATCTCTGTTATTATTAATTATATCAATATTATATAGTCATAATGCAGTTTGATCAGGTCTGTTTTTTTAGGCCCTTAATGCGGGGTAATCTTTTTGGCATGAAATTTGTATAATTATTAGGATCGGAATCTTAAAACCGGCAATCAAGCGGATATATTTTTTAGAATCACCCTATCAATATGCGAATTGTCAAGAAAAATTCAGGATTTACACTCATCGAACTTCTGGTGGTGATTGTTGTAGTCGGTATATTCGTTGCCATCGGCGTGCCCAATTTTATGAGCTGGCTGCCAAAATATCGTCTGAAAAGTGCGGTCAGGGA
>Ga0209013_10001424_pt1 | contig 22080 bp, 18 predicted proteins | sample Cruoilmetagenom2_FD_187291 | JGI IMG/M metagenome (GOLD analysis project Ga0209013, IMG submission 187291) | Oil polluted marine microbial communities from Coal Oil Point, Santa Barbara, California, USA - Sample 2 (SPAdes) (version 2) | ecosystem: Environmental > Aquatic > Marine > Oil seeps ... | reverse complement strand
GTAAACCAAGTTGAGAAAGCTCTGCCAAATTTGGAGCTCTATAACCGGTTGCAAAATTGGTGCGTAAAAGTAAATTTTCCGATAAATGAAAAGTAGCCCCTAACGAAGTATTTAAGTTATTGAAATCTCGATTAATCGAAATGATTTTCTCTTCGGATTCAGTTTGTGCTGAAGAATGTGAATGTCCTCCGGCTTCCTGATCAGGTACATTCAGCTTACGATGATCGTACCGTAATCCAAATTGAAACGCTACTTTGTTGATTTTCTTCTTAATTAAGGAGAATACCGAAAAATCGTCTATTTGTGCATCGGGTATAATATGATTAGGAGCATCCTGATTGGTATTAGATTGATGCATACCTTGAAAACCAATTAGAAAATCAGAACCTGTTGGGCATGGAAAATACAATTTAGCATCGTAGGTAAATGTTTTTAAATCCATATCTACCAATCGGAAAATTTCAGATTCGGGATTCCCGTTTAACCTACGTTGATTGAATTGATATGCTGCATTTAATTCCAGTTTATAATCTCCTAGGAATAAACGGTTTCTTGATGAAATCATCTGTTGTGATAAATCCTGATACCATGTATGACTTCTTCTATTTTCTGTATTTATCGACCCAATAGATTCTGCATTCGTCATACCAAGTTTAGGACTTAAATAGTCGTAGTATAATTTAAAACTACCAAAGTTCTTTATTATTCCTAGTCCCAATTGTAAGCCTTTTGAATTAAATCGTGTGTTGGGAACATAATTTCCTCCTCCGTCTTTATAATCCTTATGTGATTGCTGATTTACACGTATCATCCAAAATCCTTCTTTTTGTGAGGATTTCACCCCTATATTTGTGCTATATCCACGCGTTACGCTATGATATTCATTTGTGAAATCCGCATTTAGTGTATTTGCTGAAGCTGGTTTTTCGCGCAAAATATTAATAACACCACCCATGGCATCCGATCCGTATAGTAAGGAGGCAGGACCTTTAATCACTTCAATATGATCCGCGCCCTGGTCGTTCACTAAAAAAGGATGGTCTGGCGAAAACTGGAAATTTTCCAATCGCACTCCGTTATTTAGAAATATGATATTATTTAAGGATAAGCCACGAATAACTGGAGTGCTTACTCCGGGACTTCTTGAGATAATATCCACACCAGGAATATTCGCAAGTTTTTCACCAATTGATGGAGAAGACAAGAGTTCCAATTCAGCTTTAGGTAGAACTGATATTTTAATTGAATTCTCGTGTTGAGCCGAAGGAAAACCACCAGAAACGACTACGTCTTGGGTAGTTACTGAAGTAAAAGGCATACGAATATTCATTTTTGTTTGTGTTTCCTTAATTTCGATTGTTTTAATAATCGTTTCGTATCCAATAAAAGAAAATTGTATTGTGATTTTTCCAATAGGTAGATTTTCTAAGAGATATTTTCCATTTGCTGTGCTTACTGTACCTTTCTGTAATTCAGGTATGAATATGCTTACCCCCGGAAGAGAAGCACCATTATCCAAATCTGTAATACTACCACTTAATTTATTGTTCTTAGCTTCACCTAGTCCATAAGTAAATTGTGGCAATAATAATAGTATTGCCAATATATATCGTATCATATTACTACTATATTGTTTTAAATCTATAAAATAATGAGATGTTAATTTATGTAGTACAATCTAATTTATAATAAGATAGATTTTTTGCAAAAAACCGCTCCTTGTTCGTTGTAAAAGAGGATATTAAGATTTATTTGCCGATAAATTAAGCATACAATTTCTAAATCAGAAAAAAATTAAAGCACCTGTATTTAATTCTCCTATGCATTAAGAGATATTAGTTTACAAGCTAACTTTTCAATAAAACTTTCCAATTTAAAATAAGTCGCTAAAATCTTCTTAAGAAAAGATTGATTTGTAATTGATGTTGTTTAAAATTAAAAGTGATTTTTGAGAGTGATGGGTTATTTTTAGAAGTAAGACTAATATTTATTGTATAGCTAAAGCTATGGAATAAAGATATACCCGTAGATTTTAAATTTAACCTTAAACAACTTTACTAAAAAAACGAAAAGGAGGTGCTCTTAAATTATATCCATATACTCTATCATAGTACGAATCCAAAGTGGACTCAATCCGGGAGATATGATATTCAAATTCAGCAATAGGAGGTACACTGATTATTACTGCCGGTGTAAAAAAGAAATAATCGAAGATCTGTATTTGACAGACTTCTGTATAATTTTCAGAATGATCAAAGATAGAATGAAAATGATGCTCGTGGTTTGGAAACATCATATGCTGGCTCTTGATTAGAATTGGCAGTAAAAATGCCAAGAACAAGAACCATGCAAGAACTTTATGTTTTTTATCTAAAATCATTCAAGTACAAAACTATCGAATTATTGATATGACACAAATTAAAGCTATTAAAATATATAATAGCTTTAATTTATTGAGCTCATTCCAAGTTTTGGATCATATGATATGGGATTTGAGTTAATCCTTCTGCCAATTGGTCTATTCCTTTTTCCAATTTCTTTTTCAGCATCATCTTCATCATAGGATTTAATTCTGCATGTACAGTTAATCTTATTCTGGTATCGTAAGCATCCTTCTCAACCAGCTGAATCCAAATATAAAATTCGAAAGGAGTTCTACCATAGCCGGTCATTTTTAAGGTCTTATTTTGCTCTTTTTCCACGAATTGCAATCCTGCTTCACCAAAGCCTTTTATCACGAAAGTACAATTGTCTTCGGTTGCATCCCAGTGTTCTATATGTTCCTTAACGTTGATTTTTTTCTTGGTCTGTTTTTCAATTTGTTCCTGAATTTGAGGATTATCAGCAGCCATTTCAAATACTTTTGCGATTTTCCTGAAATCCGAAAGGAAATCATAAACATTACCAACGGTATGCGGAATCTTTTTTACCTCACTAATAATTTCTGTTGTAGCCATTTATTTGTATTCTATAAGAATATAAAAGAGGGTATTCTATCACGAATACTCTCTTTTTATTAATGTATTTTAATGAGAAAATGAGATTACAAACCCCAATTTCCCGGATTTTTTCTCCATTCTTTTAATTGATCAACATCTTCAGATTTTACGTAACCAATTTCTTGAGCGCGGTCAATCATGATATTATAATCACTTAAAGTATTCAATTTACAATTTGCATTTGTAAAGTTATTCTCAGCTGTTTGAAAACCATAGGTGAAAATAGCAACCATTCCTAAAACTTCGCATCCTGCATCTCTAAGTGCTTGAACTGCTTTCAGACTGCTTCCTCCTGTTGAAATTAAATCTTCAATCACAACTACTTTTTGTCCGGCTTTAATTTCACCTTCAATTAAATTAGTCATTCCATGCGCCTTTGCTGAGGAGCGAATGTATACCATTGGAAGATTCATTTCTTCTGCAACCAAAGCTCCTTGAGCTATGGCTCCTGTTGCTACACCAGCTATTATCTCTACTTCAGGATATTTTTCTTTCACTGTTTTCGCAAAAGCCTTTTTGATATAGGTTCTTACTTCCGGATAGGAAAGCGTTTTGCGATTATCACAATATATTGGCGATTTCCATCCTGAAGCCCAGGTAAACGGGTTTGTTGGTTCTAGTTTAATTGCCTTTATTTGCAACAAATATTCAGCGACTTGTTTAGCAGTATTTTGCATTCTTTCAATGGATTTATGGATTGTTAGTTGAATTTAAAACACGGAAATCCAAACTATTATGTTTTTCTATACCTTGTAAAAATCTACCACAAATGTATAAAGTATTTTTTAAAGATCGATTTATTTTTTTAGGAGATAAAAGTGAAAGCTTAAAATTTGAAGGTCCTGTATTTGCATGGATGGAAGACGAGCCTTTATCTGGATTGATTTTGCAGTTTGAAGAAGATACTACGCAAAAGTCTATTTTTATTATTGCAATAGATACAGAACTCCTTTGGGAACATTTCAAATCTTGTTTTACTTATATTGAAGCGGCAGGAGGAAAAGTTTTTAATACGGAGAATGCCATACTCGGAATCTATCGTTTGGAGAAGTGGGATTTACCAAAGGGAAAAGTGGAAAAAGGGGAGACTATTCAACAAGCTGCTATTCGGGAAGTAGAGGAAGAATGTGGCATTTCGGGATTGGAAATTGTGAAGGAGTTAAAATCTACTTATCACACTTATTGGATAAAAGGTAAACACTGTTTAAAAAGAACATATTGGTTTGAAATGGCTTATTCTGGATCAGAAAAGTTGGTGCCACAAATTGAAGAAGATATTCAAATGGTTAAATGGACAACGAATGATGATTTAAGCGAATTTAAATCGAATACATATGCTTCTATTTTGGACGTAATTCTTGGGAAATAGTCTTCAATAAAGTTCTTTTATTTGGAATACATACAGAAAGCCTAAAAGTATTATTCTCCGTTTATCTGCTATGATGACTTCCAGGAAAATAAGAATTCAAAGAATTATTTACGAGTAGCTTTTCTTATTGCATCTCGCGCAATTCGGATGAATTCCAGCTGTATATTCTCTTTTGGTCCTGGAGCAGGGGCTTTCACAATGTTTCCTTGAGGATCAATAAGTATATAAGTAGGAAAAGCTTTGATATTATAAGTCTGGATTAATTGTTGCTGATCGCCTAGATATATAATTGGCCAGCTAAATTTATTATTCTTAATAAAATCAGAGTAATGCGTTACATTCCAATCGCAGGCAATACTTAGAAATTTAATTTGTTCTCCAAAGCGATTTTTCAGTTTTGTTATTTCTTTAAAATCCTGTACACATGGGTAACTTTGGGTATTACAGAAGTTCAAGTATAAATATTTCCCTTTATAATTAGTCAATTTGTATTTGCCTATAGTAAAATCGGGAGCTGGATAATTCTTTTGAAGATGAGTGATTGAAGCAATATAATTGGCACTTAGATTTTGATTATATGTGAATGTGCTAGTATTATTTATATCGCTTAAAATTTCCAATGTCTTTTTGCGACTAATAAATTTTCTGCTGTAGGAATCAAATATAGAGGTGGCGATAATCATTTCCCGAAACTGGATGTTTGCATACGCAGGATATTTTGCCATTAGAGCAGAAATTTTAGGATAGGAAGGCGTTGACTTCATTGCCTGTATCAAAGAAGCACCTTCTTTTTGATTAAAAAATCCATTCAAAAAATTACCATATTGCTTTTTATAGAGGCTTAGGTAAGCCGGATTATTTAATTCTATTTCTTTATTATTAAAGTATTTTTCCTCGATAAAAGAAAAGGCAGCAGGGTTTGCCAAAAACTCCAGAAATCCTATCCGATATCGCAAATAATTCTGAAAAAATGTATTTTTTTCAGCTTCATATTTTGATTTTAATTGTTTGGAAAAAGCGATTCCTACAGATTTTTCTTTTTTCCTATAAATGGAATTAAATTCCTGATTGATAAAAGTATCCATGCTGTCATCCAGCTTTCGAATCAACATGTTTAATTCATTTGAATCTGCATTTGCAACACCAAGCATCAGCTCGTCAGGTTCAAAGTAGGGATTTAGTTTTTGAGCCGGACTTAAATCTTTATTAGGAGGGAATCTTAATTCGTATTCTTTGCCAGGTTCTACATAAACAAATCCTTTATAGACTCCTAAGGGAATAAAAACCAATTGAGTTTTATCTAATTTTAATTGAAAAGTAAATTTCCCATCATCATCAACCGTAAAATCCATCATCTTTTTAGGGGTGAAAGTAAATGTATCTTCGTGGTACATTACTTTAAGGGGATCACCTGCATAGGTTGGAGCATTCCCAAAAATCTTAACATTTTGGGAAAAGGAAAAGCTATTCTCAGCAAATAGTGCTACCAGTAAAATAAGAATTCTCATTTGGTTGAAATTTGAGCTTAATACTAATGAAGGATTTTGAGGGCAATGTCAATATATCTGGGAATATCTATAGTGATCGGCCCCTTTTTTTGTTTATCTTTTAATTTACCAAAGCGAACTACTACTGCATTTTTCTCAGCAATACTGTAAATATATTGTCCCCGATGTCCCCGCATATAGGGAATATTCATGTTTCTGAAGGGAAGTATCCAGTACTGAAATCCATAAAAGTCTAAAGGCTTGCTTTGATCTTCGTTTAAAAGATAGGAGGCCGCTTTTGTTGCTTCTTGCAAGTATTTTTCGGATACTAATTGTTTTCCGTTCCAATTTCCATGATTCAATACCAGCTGTCCGAAACGAGCAGCATCTCTGGCGTTGGTGTTAAAACAGCAAAATGCTTTTTCATCTCCATCTTTTTTATCCACACTCCATAGGGCTGTTTGAGTCGCTTGGAGAGGTTTCCAAAGTTTTTCTTCAGCATATTTAGAAATGGTTTTTCCCGTAGCTGCTTCCACGATAAAGGAAAGCAATTGGGTATTTCCACTTTGATAATGAAAACGAACTCCCGGTTTTTCTGCCAGATGTTGTTGAGTAGAGACTTCCCTTAATTTTTTGCCGTAATAAGCTTTTGTAGTAATGGAAAAAGGACTGCTATATGCCTCATCCCAATCTAAACCAGAACTCATGGTCAATAGGTTTCGGATCGATATTTTCCCTCTTTTGGTATCTGAAAATTCAGGGAGATATTTTCCAATTTCATCATCAACAGAACCAATTTTCCCTTCATCTATGGCAATGCCAATTAGTAAACTAACAATACTTTTGGTTGCCGAAAAAATATTGGAATGTGATTCGTTATTGTAGCCATCCCAATATTCTTCATATACAATTTTACCATCTTGTATTACCAGGTATGCAACTGTTTCGTGATTTTCCAAATAGGCACGATCCAAAGAATCTAAGTGATATTGATTGTAAGAGTCTGCCTCTTGCCAATCTTTTCCATTTTGAATGTTAACCGAATCATTTTCAAAGATTTTATAATCGTCTATATTAGCATACCAATAAATTAAACTAGTGCGCAAATAATTGGGTGCAAGTAGCATCCATAGAGCCGATCCTACAACAAGAATAATTAGGATTTTGGCAAATCTTGGTAATTTATGCATGGTGTCAGGAATTTAATTGATAGGCATTTGGGTCAGTTACGATTGGTAAAAATTGGGATGCATCACCACCATGACGTATAATGTCACGAACAATGGTTGAGGTAATCATGGTATGTTCAGGAGTGGTGAGCAAAAAAATGGATTCCAGATCATGTGCCAGTTTTTTATTGATCTGAGCGATTGCTCTTTCATACTCAAAGTCAGCTGCAGTTCTCAATCCACGGAGAATAAAGGTTGCATTTTTTGATTGGCAATATTTTACTGTTAGTCCGCCAAAGGTTTCTACTTCAATTTTGGGGTTGTGATGAAAGGCCTCTTTAATCCATTGAATCCTTTTCTCAATTGGAAAAAATTGTTTCTTTTCAGCATTATAGCCAATGGAAATAATAATCTTATCAAATAAAGGTAAGGCCCGAGTAACAATAGATTCGTGACCAACAGTAAAAGGGTCGAAAGAACCCGGGAATATAGCAATACGTTCCATTCAAATTTTTTTAAGTATAAAGCAAAAATAGAAAGAATATTCGATTGTTTAATTCTGAATGCCTCCAATTAGGATTATTTATGATTATTCAGTCAGTTTATGAATTAATTCTGCAAAGTAGTTGTGTGCTTTTAGCAGATGCGATTCATACCACGAAAACATTTCCCCGTCTACCAATTCTATTTCTGCATTTGGCAATAAATTCTGAATTTCTATTCGATTAACTTCACCAAATGGGAATGGTTCCGACGAAAGTAGTACTACATCAGGACGTAGGTCTTGAATTTCTTCAGGGTTTAGCTTTGGGTATCTTTTCTTTGCATTCGAAATTACATTTACGAGTCCACATTTTTCGAGCATAGAGTTTATAAATGTATCCGTTCCGACGGTCATGTATGGATTTTTCCAAATTAAATACAAGGCTTTCAAAGGCTGAACTGTTTTCGGGATTTTTGCAAATCCTGCTCGAATCTGATTCGCTATTTCGAAAGCTCTTGCTTCACTTCCCGTAATTTTACCGGTATTTAAAATGTTTTGTAATGCTTCTTCAAAATTTCTCACCTTGCAAACATATACCGGAAATTCTGCCATCATAGCTTCAATCTGGGTTTTGTTGTTTTCTTCTTCGTTGGCTAGAATCAAATCCGGATTTAGTAATCGGATTTTATCGATATACAAATCTTTAGGTCCACCAATATTGGGGAGTTTTTCGATTTTCCCCTTAGGATATTTACAAAAGCGAGTTCTGGAAATAACCTTCTCATCCATCCCCAAGTCGAATAGAAATTCGGTAGTAGAAGGAACTGTTGAAATAATTCTATTGGGTGGAAAAGGTATGTTCACCTCTCTCCCTAAGTCATCTGTTACTGTGATAAAATCTTGCATTATTTAATGTTAATTTCTTTATACGAACTTACAAATAGAATATTCCCCATATCCTCAAAACCAGTAAATAAATCAATACCTTCTTTCTCAACATCCTCATGATTAAAACCTAATATACTAAGATCAGCATCAATAGAATTTTTCATGATAACCTGCTTTTTATTGGTGTAGTCTGCACTTATTAATTCAACATTTTTAGGTGAAATTGGCAATCTTCCGCTTTTTATCAAAGCAAGTAATTTTTCTTTTTGAGCTTCAAGTTCTGAAGTCGGATAAATAGCGAATATCTTTATAGTTCCTTTTTTCCAATCGGGATGTCCTTGAATGATATATGCTAATAGAATCATCAGGTTGGCATTTTCTAAATCAGTTACACCAATCCAAACATGTATTTCACGATGGTATCCAAAGCCTTTATAAGATGTATTCAGAATGCAGACGTCGAAATGAGTAGATTCCAGCAAATTGTAATTATCAATTACATAGTTCAGGCGTTCTGGTTTTGTATTTGAAAACTCAAATAATATGGAATTATACCCGTGTCCTGATATACCGGACAATTGCATTACCTGTGCAATGGCAGAGGTCATGGAAGGACTAATAATAGTATCCAGATAAACTCTGTTTTTGCTTCCGGAGGCAAGGTTTATTAATCGGTCCATTACTTGTTTCGACTCCAGATTTGTTTCCTCATTCAGATAACCTTCTAAAAAATGAATATAGGTTCCAAAGCCATATTTATAGGAAATCCAGCGGAGAAGATCAAAGGCTGATCTTCTTTTAAAGGAATCCTGAGAGATACAGATGGCAAATGGTCTCCAACTAATTTCCCGATCTCCTTTTTCTGCTCTTTGTGCAAAAATTTGCAAATGGCGACTCAACTGAAAGACAACTCCACGAAATAATTTTGCTAAACCGCGAGGTTCTTTAGTTGTAGCATTAATGCCATAATAAATGCCGCCCATAATTAAAAGAGAAAGGATAGCGTAGCTCATATTCATTTGGAACATGATCCAAAAAGATAGTATGGCTCCCGTTAAGGAGAAATACCATTTAGAACGAAATATTGGACGATAGGAGGGATCTGCAGCAAAATGCTCTAGAAAGGAAATCAAACAAATAGCTCCGTAAGTTACCATAAAGAACATCGAAATAATTTGGGCAACAAAATTCACATCTCCGATAAAAACAAAAAAGAAAGCAATGGCAATAGAGATGACTGAAGCGTTAATTGGTTCATTATTTTTTTTGTTTTCACTTTTTAACCATTTATTCAAGCCTTTTTGTGGAAAGATGTCGTCGATTCCTATGGCTTGCAAAGTGCGTGGAGCAACTATAATAGAGCCTAAGGCCGAGGATAGAGCTGCAGCAGCTAACCCAATAGGTATGATTGGACCCCAAATGGCAATTTTACTCATAATTAATTGATCACTGACTAAATCCTCAGGATTGGCAGAAATAGTAAATTTGTATGCAGCCAGTAAATAGATAAGTAATCCTGCAATAGTAGCCCATATGGTTCCTCTTGGAATGGATTTGCGTGGGTCTTTTAAATCTCCAGAAAGCCCCAGGCCGGCTGCTAAACCTGTGAATGCTGGAAATACAATAGTGAAAACATAGAAGAATCCTTTAGGATTAGCAACGGTAGCATCCATAACCAAATCAGAGGGAGCATCTGCAGGGGAACCGATAAAAAACAAAAGTAAGGAAGCACCCAAAATAGCTACTACCACATATAAAGCCTTCATTCCCATATTTGCCCCTCGATATAAAAATAAGCCTGATAAAATTGCCATGGTAGGAATACTGATTGCTCTCTTATCGTAAATCAACCAACCCCAGTGAGTAGCAATCCACTGAATTATGGGGTCAAATGCTTCGGCAAATGCAATTACGTAAAAAGCAACGGAAATAGCCTGTGACAAATAGAGTGTGATGCCAATAGCTGCACCAATATTAAGGCCAAAAGATCGGGAAATGATATAATAGGCTCCACCGCCTAATACTTTTTGATTGGTTGCAATTTCTGCAACAGCCATCGCAGTAGGAATGGTAATTAAATGTCCCAGAATAATAATACCTATTACACCAATAAAGCCTACGTTTCCCACTGCCCAGCCAAAGCGAAGGAATAAAATAGCTCCTAAGATGGTGGAAATAGCAGTCAGAAATACCGGCATAGTGCCAAAATTTGCTTTGGTTTTCAGTAAGTTATCTGGCATAGATTTTCTTGTTTGTTCTGTTTAATCAAAGTAATAAATATAATTAATCGTTTTAAAATATTATTACTTACGATTCGAAAGGTGTTTTGATAATTCGAATTTTAATAATTCAGGATCAAAATGATCTTGATGATAGCTGATATTCCCATTTGGTTGAATTAAAAATGCATGAAAATGTCGGTCTAAGTACCGAACAATTTCCACACTATTATCTAAACTTTCTATTTCAACGATATTTTGGGAATTTAAAGGGGTTGGCTTCCAACGATCAATATTATTTGTTCCGGTAATATGCGTTTTATTAAAAGAAGAATTTCTGATAATACTTATAATTTTAAGATTGGGGTTTGTAAGACTTAGCTTTTCCAATTCCTTATAATATTTCTGATTATTTTCCGGTGTCCAGGCTCGCCAGAAGTAAAGTAATACATTTTTACCGGTTGTGTTTTCAAGGGAGAATACATCCCCCTCAAGAGTTGTGGCTTTAAATTTCGGGAATTTGCCATTCGACAGAAACTGTTCTGTTATGTGTACCCGTTTATTGAGATTTTGTACGTACAAACCTTTAGGATTGGCAAGATTTAAGATTGTCAGATACTCCTTAATATCAGCAATATTACATTTTGACTGGAAAAAATCCTGATAAATTAAATATGGAATAACAGGAGAAGATGCATATTTATAAAAATATGCTTGCTTAAAGCGATTCAATTTTCTGTATTGAGATAGAAAGTTAGCTGTCTGAATAGAATCATTTTTTACTTCAGGCAATCGTAAAGCATCTGTAATTTTTTGTTTGCGCACCTTATTTTGATGCAGTTTGGATTGAAAATCATCGTATCTGTCTTGTGCTTCGGAACCTTTAAGCTTATCTGTAATAAAACCGTATTTAAATTTAGTCACTGGAATTGCAAGATGCATTTGTCCTGGTGATATAAAAAAGCGGATTTCTCGTAAATCTGACAACCTTAATTCTGCTGCAATGGATTGAGATATTTTTCCAGAGAATTGAAATGCGTCATTATGACAGATAATTGAATTTATAAATTCGCGACTTTCTCCTGTATCTTTAAATAAGTATAGCGTTTCGTTCTGGATATTATCAATTTTGCCATTCAAAATAAAATCTTTGTCTTGAGCGTAACTATTTAATATTAGCAAAAGGAAAGCAAGTGTCAGAATTAAGCTTTTTTTCATGTGGATATAAATTTCTAATTAAGGGCAAATGATAGCATTAAGCAAATTTAATTCTTAAAAGGCTTATATAATTAAGCTAAGTAAAGATAATAATTATGGCATGGTATGTAAATTATTGCGAGTGCATTTCTTCGAAATTTGAAATTCTTGCTCATTTTTTGGAAACTCTTTGTAAATTATAGTGCTATATTAATTTTCTGGAGAAAAACTTTGGAGGAGTTAATTGATAATTTATTGTTCTGATAAAAAAATGGGTTATGAAAAAAATTATTGTCTTGGGTGCTGGTTTGGTTGGTAAAACAATTGCCATTGATTTAAGTAAGTCCTACGATGTTACTTCCATCGATCAGGATAGTAAAGCATTGGAAGCTTTAAAGTCTTATCCCAATTTAAAGATTAAAAAGGCCAATCTGAGGGAGGAAGGTGTGATTCGTAAGTTGGTTTCTGATGCAGATTTGGTTATAGGGGCGGTGCCTGGATTTATGGGATTTTCAACTGTTAGGGAGGTGATTGAAGCTGGAAAAGATATGGTAGATATTTCTTTTTTCCCGGAAGATCCTTTTGATTTGAATAATTTGGCTAAAAATAATGGGGTTTGCATTGTTACCGACTGTGGTGTAGCGCCTGGTATGGGAAATATTATTTTGGGCTATCATAACAAAAAGATGGAAGTGGAGAATTTTAGATGTTTGGTAGGCGGATTACCGATGAAAAGGGAATGGCCTTGGGAATATAAAGCCGTTTTTTCTCCCATTGATGTGATCGAGGAATATACGAGACCTGCCAGATATATTTTAGCTGGAAATCTTGTTGTTCGTGAAGCTTTATCTGATCCGGAATTAATTCATTTCGATAGGGTAGGAACTTTAGAAGCATGGAATTCTGATGGATTGCGCAGCTTGATTCGAACCATGAAAGTTCCGAATATGATAGAAAAAACACTTCGGTATCCGGGTACGATAGAATATTTGCGCGTTTTGCGAGAGACAGGCTATTTTTCCGATCAGGAAATTGATGTAAACGGGTGCAAAATAAAGCCCATAGATTTAACCTCCAAACTATTGTTTTCCCAATGGAAATTAAAGCCTGGGGAAAAAGAATTTACAGTGATGAGGATAGAGGTGGAAGGAACAAAGAATGGTTTAGGTAAGAGGTATGTGTATGATTTATATGATGAATTTGAGGATTCAACAGGAATGACTTCCATGGCACGAACTACAGGATACACCTGTACTGCGGTGGCTAATTTATTGCTGCAAGGTAAATTTTCACGTAAGGGAATCAATCCTCCTGAATTTGTTGGAGCGCAGGAGGAGTGCTACAATTTCATCTTTGATTATTTAAAAGCTCGTGGGGTAAATTACCAAATGCATTAAATTTGTAATTGTATCTAAAAATAATGTTTCGGTGTGCTGTATCTTTTGTTATGGAGTAAATTATTAAGCTATAAATATTGCGCAATGCTGTTGCTTATTGATAAATAAAAAAGCAGTACAGATACAGAAAAAATTAGGTATTATAACAATATTGTTATTTGATGAATTAAAGGTGCAGCACATCGAAATATTAAGGAAAAAAATTAAAATGCTTTTACACTGGAGAGTTGATAACTTACAGATAATCCAGGGAAGAATCTTCTGTTTTGGTAAAAGGTGCAACAGCTCGTTCATAGATGCCCTGCACATAGGCGATTGCCATTCCGTAATTAGTCACTGCAATTCCTGCATCAATTGCTGGTTGCAGTCGGTTCTTAATTTGTTTTGGCGTAATCATGCAGCCACCACATTGAATCAGAAGAGCATAATCGTTAATATCTCCAGGTACTTCATTAAGACCAGCAATAACTACAAATTCCAGTTTTTTTCCAGTAAAATTAGAAATCCATCTTGGGATTTTAACCCGGCCAATATCATCGCAAGAGGTATGGTGCGTACAACTTTCTAAAAGCAGAATCTTATCACCTTCCTTTAATGCTGATATTTTTGGAGTTCCATTTAAATATGCAGAAAAGTTTCCTTTGAAATGTGCCAGCATAATACTAAAGCTAGTGAGTGGAATATTCGAAGGAATAGAAGCATCAGCTTTTAGGAAAACTTGACTATCAGTTACTACCAATTTAGGTTTGATGCCGGTATTTCGTAAAAAGCTATCAACTTCTCTTTCTTTAAGTACAATACAAATAGCATCATTATCCAAAATATCACGGATAGCCTGAACTTGAGGCAGAATTAATCTACCCTCTGGTGCTTCAACGTCAATCGGGGTTATAAGAAGGACAATATCGCCATAAGAAATTAATCCACCCAGAAGTGAAGGTGTGGTATATGCCGATTCAGGTATAGAAGTTTTTATCGCTTGAACAATTGGCTCTATGTTGGCATCCTGATAGGAAAAACGGAGAATCTGTTTGCTAGCCTGATTTTCTAATAAACTTTTTGTTTTTGTCTGTAGAATTTCTAAATCTTCTTTATTGTGTATAACAAGGAAAGGAACATCATAAAATTTAAACTGATCGATTAAGTTTTGTTCAAATGTTCCGTAATTATTTTTTGTGATTACTAAAATCGCTAAATCAATGGTTTTGATCGCTTGTGTAGTTTTTAGTATTCGTTTTTTTCCAAGCTCGCCCGTGTCGTCAATTCCAGCTGTATCTATTAGGATCACAGGCCCAAAACCAGTTATTTCTAAAGATTTTTTCACCGGATCCGTAGTGGTTCCCGCAACATCAGATACAATTGCAATATCCTGACCTGCTAAGAAATTTATCAACGTACTTTTCCCGTTATTTCTTCTTCCAAAAATTCCAATATGTGGTTGTCTTTCTCTAGGCATTTATTAAGTTTTTTCAGTGTTTTGTTTCTCCTATTTGGAAACCTAATTTTAATAACGCTTCGGGTTGTAATAAATCAAGTAGTTTATTTTCAGCTATCAATTTCAATTGGTTGTTAGCTTCAATAATCGAATAATGATGTTTTCTCATTTCTTTAGCAAGTAACGAAGCTTTATGATATCCAATATATGGCGATAAGGCTGTTGCCACCGATGGATTTTTAAGAATTGTGTCCTTTACTGGGTGAGGATGAATGGAGAGATCTTTAAATAGATTTTCTGCCAGAGATTTATTGGCAGCTATCAGAAGTTTTAGACTTGAAAGTAGGGCGTTTCCAATGGATGGGAGATAAGCATTTAACTCCAGACAACCTTGTCCGGCAAGATTACTAATCAGTATGTCATTGGAATAAATCTGATGTGCGGCACTAATGATAAATTCTGGAATTACAGGGTTTACTTTACCTGGCATAATAGAACTGCCAACTTGTTTCTGAGGAAGTTGCACTTCTTTATTGGCGAATAAATCGGAGCCAAGTAAGCGAAGATCTGTTACCATTTTTTCAAGATTAACTGCATGAGCTTTCAAGATAGCATGCACTTCGACAAATCCATCTGTATTTGCTGTGGCATCGCTCAGATTTTCGGATCTGGTAACAGGTAATCCGCTTAATTTTTGCAGATTTGGTACTACTTCCATGATAAAAAAGCGAGGTATAGATAATCCTGTTCCAATTGCACCTCCACCTAAATTTACTTCCTTAATTCTTTCAAAACATTTCGAAATCCTCCACCAGTCTCTCGACAAAGCATTGTTGTAGGTGCTAAATAATCTGTCGTAGGATGAGGGAACTGCTGCCTGCATTTGGGTATATCCCTGACGAAGAACGTTGCGGAATTTATTTTCTGTTTTCTCAACTAGTATTCGTGATTGGTTAATTGATGCTTCCAAATCTTGCAATAATCGCATCATTGCAACTTTAAGTGACGTGGGGATTACATCATTGGTAGATTGAAATACGTTGGCATGCTCGAATGGATCAATACTCTGATAATCGCCGTATAATTTGCCGGAGATTTGAAGTGCACGATTGCAAATGATTTCATTTACATTCATATTAATACTTGTTCCGGCACCACCTTGAATGGCCGGTACAATAAAATGTTCAAAATGTTTTCCCTCTCCAATTTCTTTTGCAACATCAACAAGTAAAGCTATTAAATCTGAATCAAGTAATTGAAAAGGCAGTGCTGTTTCTGGAAATTTCTCCTTTATTCCTTTCAAAAATTCCAAATAGGTTTGATAACAGGCTTGCTTCACTATGCCAACAGCAGTGAACCATTCTTTATGAAAGCAAGTTTCATCAGGGAAGTTTTCACTTGCCCGCAGCGAATGGATTCCCCATAGCACATTATCAGGGATTTCGCGTTTACCAATAAAATCAGATTCGGTTCTCATTTCTAATTGGATTATTTTGTGTAAGATTTGACGTCTGCAACGCTAATGCTTTCTTGTCCCAGAATAATCAATCTTTCAATGATATTTCTGAATTCGCGAATATTTCCAGTATAAGTAATTTTTTGAAGCTCAAGTATGGCATCCTTATTAATATTTTTAACAGGTAAACCCATTTCTCCGCATATCATTTCTACAAAATGATTTGCCAACAATGGAATATCTTCAATTCTATCGTTAAGCGAGGGAACCTCAATGAGAATTACGCTTAAGCGATGATATAAGTCTTCTCTAAAATTGTTTTTTTCGATTTCTTCAGATAGATTTTTATTTGTTGCTGCTATCACTCTCACATTTACAAGTATTTCCTTATCACCGCCAACTCGCGTTATCCTGTTTTCTTGAAGAGCACGCAACACCTTTGCCTGAGCCGAAAGACTCATATCTCCAATTTCATCCAGGAAAAGAATTCCATCGTCAGCCAATTCAAATTTCCCCTTGCGCTGCTTGTGTGCAGAAGTAAATGAACCTTTTTCATGACCAAAAAGTTCACTTTCTATCAACTCAGAAGGAATCGCAGCGCAGTTTACTTCAATAAACGGACTTTTGCATCGATTACTTTGTTCGTGAATACGGTGTGCTACCAGTTCCTTCCCGGTACCATTAGAACCAGTAATTAAAACACGTGCATCGGTAGGCGCAACCTTGTCAATCATATTATTCACTTGTTGTATTGCTTTCGACTCGCCAATCATTTCATATTTTTTACTCACCTTACGTTTCAAAACCTTAGTTTCAGTAATCAACTTCGATTTGTCCATTGCATTTCGTATGGTGATTAAAATACGATTTAAATCTAAAGGCTTCTCCAGGAAATCAAATGCTCCTTTTTTTATTGCATCAACGGCAGTATCAATATTTCCGTGTCCGGATATCATGATTACTGGTGTATCATTTACGAGTTCATGTATCTTTTCCAAAACTTCAATTCCATCCATTTGAGGCATTTTAATATCGCATAAAATCACGTCAAAATCATCGTTTTTTGCTAACTCTATGCCTTCAATACCATTTTCAGCTAAGCTGATATCGTATTTTTCGTAGCTTAAAATATCCTTTAAAGTATTGCGAATGCTTCGCTCATCGTCTATTATTAGAATTTTGGACATATTTATTTTTTAACTTCAGATGAATTTACAGATGATATTTTTATTTGGGATTTTTCGATATAATCAAATAATGCACCCTCTTTCAATGCAAATGAGGATTGATACAATTTACTAAATCCAGCTTCTTTTACCAGGTAGTTAATAAAAATACTTGCAATAACCATTAATTCTACCCGAACCGGATCCATTCCCGGCATCTTTCTTCTTTCCTCTAATGTAGAGGCCATAAAGATTTGGTGTAATTTGAAATAATCTTTCAGCTTTATTTCAAATTGAGTTTCGGGTAAGCCATTCAAACTCTGTCCTTCGGCAATTAAAATTTGCTTTAATGTATCAAATGATCCCGACGAACCAATTAATGTCTTCACCGAATGTAGTTCCAGCGCTTCAAATAGATCGTATAATTGATCTTTTAAATAAGTTTCAATTGTCGTGATTTCAGTTTTTAATATAGGATCAGATGGAGTAAATTGTTCTAATAAACGGGTTATTCCCAGGGGATAACTTTTTTTCCAGAAAATTTGATTGGCATTTGCGATAATAATTTCATTACTGCCACCGCCAATATCGAGAATTGCAATAGGTTCATGATTCAGTTTCATTGCATTTTTAGTGCCGGTATAAATCAATTCAGCCTCGCGATCACCTGAAATAATATCTATCGCAATATGAAATTCTTGCTCTATCATTTGAACAAATTCATTACCATTTTCCGCGGAACGTATTGCCGAAGTAGCAAAAGCCAGACATTTTTTTACATCAAATTTTTCTTGGATTTGAGTAATTTCCAGAAAAGCATTTTTTGCCCTGCGGATAGCTTCATCTGTAATTCTATTCTGATTAATGCCTCCTTTACCAATCTTTGTTGAATATTTAGAACGGTGCAGAATTTTAGGCGTTCCCTCTACAGTTCTTTCTGCTACCAATAAGTTGAATGTATTGGTTCCTAAATCTATTACGGAGATCCGTTTTGTTTGCATTTTTGCTAGTTAAAGATTTGATTGAATGCTAATTTCTGATTTAATATTTTCGATAATGGAATAAGCAATTCAAAATCGAAGATAGTAAAAACTTTGATCTACTATTTGATCGCGTTTTTCAATATGGAAAATGTATCTCAAAAATGTTACCAAACATTAACTGCTGTTATTTCTTATGAAAAATGCCTCATTTATTGAGGCATTTCTATATTAGGTATTCTTGCTTTTAGTTGTGATATCTTAACCACTTCCATATTTCTTTATAAGAAACTTTTTTACCATACATCAATATTCCTATTCGGTATATTTTTGCTGCAATCCAAGTCACCAATAAAAAAGTCCCAATCAATGTGACCATGGATAGCAATAATTCCCAAATTGGTACTCCATAGGGAATTCTCACCAACATGACAATGGGGGAAGTTAATGGAATTATAGACCCCCAAAAAGCCAAACTACCTTCCGGATTTTTGGCAACAGCAAAACCGATATACATAGCTAAAATTAAGGGAATTGTTATTGGCAGCATAAATTGTTGGGTCTCCGTTTCATTATCCACAGCACTTCCTACCGCAGCAAACAAAGCGGAGTATAGGAGATATCCGCCAAGGAAAAAGAAAATAAAAGCACCTAAAATTCCGGCAACATAAGGTAAATCAAAAGTACCTAATAATTCCTGAGCCATTTTAAATTGTTCAGGATTTAAAGAACCGGCTCCTTGAGGAAGTTCAGATATTGTCTTAGCTTGTTGCAAAGTATCTAAATCTACTCCTGGCAGAATCATCGCAGTTCCTATGGTAATAATAATTCCACTTAACACCACCCACATGATGAATTGAGTAAGTCCTACCATCGCAACACCAATAATTTTACCCATCATTAACTGGAATGGCTTTACCGAGGATATTATAACCTCCACGATACGATTACTTTTTTCCTCAATTACACCTCTCATCACCTGAACACCATAAAGGAAGATAAACATGTAAATTATAAAACTGGAAATGAATCCTATAGCCATTGCAATTTCAGTTGAACTTTCTTTAACCTCTCCACCTTCACCAAATTTTATGGTTCGCATGGAAATGGGAGTTCTGGTTGCAGCAAGTTTTTGTTCTAAATCAGGCATGTTTGATTCTGTAATTATTTTAGAACGCTTAATCTTTTCGATGTGATCGCGAATTTGTCCTCCCACATCAGATTTTACTTCAATTGTAACCTGTTTGTAAGAAAATAATTCTGCAGTCTGGCTTTTCAAAATATCCTCAGGGATAACCAGAAGAGCATAGTAGCCATTCTCATTCATTCTTTTTTTAGCATCTTCAAAATTGGTGTTATGAAGATATTTAAAAGTGGTGAAATTCTCACTTTTTACAGGTTCAACTAATTCTGAATTATTAATTACGGCTATGGTTCTTTTTTCCGTATCATCTTTCATGATCATCCAAATCATAAAGGCATAAATTCCTGCGATGAGCACAGGTGTTAGGAAAGTAAGAATTAAGAAGGATCTTTTTTTAACGCGCGAAAGGTATTCTCTTTGTATAATGATGAAAATCTTATTCATGGTAATTGGTCGTTTGGGTTAGAAATTTTTACTCTCTTTTACTACTCGGATAAAAATATCATTCATGCTAGGTATGATCTCGTTAAACGAGACAATATTGAGATAAGGTAAAAGCTGTCCTAAAAGATCATTAGAGTTTGATCCGTTATGGAGTTTTATATTTAAAGTATTGTATTCAATTCCTTTTTCTTGGTTTACTATTTCAAAATCAGTATTTAGAATCTGATCTAATTTGTCAAATTCACCTGTGTAGCTAACTTGATAAGTATTGGTTCTGTATCTTTTTTTAATTTTGTCAACGGGGCCATCCAGTATCTTTTCTGATTTATTAATTAAAGCAATATGATCGCAAATTTCTTCGACAGAACCCATATTGTGTGTCGAAAATATGATGGTTGCACCTTTATCACGAAGACTTAAGATTTCTTTTTTTAGCAAATTGGTATTGATTGGATCAAAACCACTAAAAGGTTCATCGAATATTAATAGTTCTGGTTCGTGCAGAATGGTAACTATAAACTGAATTTTTTGCTGCATTCCTTTTGAAAGCTCTTCAACTTTTTTATCCCACCATTGAAGTATGTCAAATTTATCGAACCATACTTTAAGTTTTTTAGTTGCTTCCATTTGACTCATTCCTTTTAGCCGAGCAAGATATACAGCTTGATCTCCAACTTTCATTTTTTTATAGAGACCTCTCTCTTCGGGAAGATATCCTATACGTTGAATATCCTTCGGGCTTAAAGATTTGCCATTAAATAAAACTTCCCCGGAATCAGGACCTGTAATTTGATTGATGATACGTATAAGTGTGGTTTTCCCTGCTCCGTTTGGACCTAATAGCCCAAAGATACTTCCCTTTGGTACCGTAATACTCACTTTGTTTAAAGCGGTATGCCCGGCATATTGTTTTACAACGTCTTTTGTCTCGAAAAATGTCATGGAAAATAGATTATCTAGTGATATTTTAATTTTAACAATTCTAAAGTACGGATTTTTTGGAATCCCAACATAAAAAATCGATGTAAAGAAGAATGCAGCAGATGTGTGTTAGTTTTTGCCAGATGTAGAAATAGGAAGTGATTTTGTGAAATAAATTAGACCGTAAAATACGGTATGTTGAATTTTTATTAGTCTAAATTACCATTGATGTTGACAATAGATAGCGATAATGTCCTATTTCAGGAAAATCCCAATCGTAATTTGCCGTTTATTTTATAATGAGATAGTATATTGACGAGAGTAAAAGAAGATTACATCATCATTGAAATTCAAGTGTTTTAAATAGGGAATAAATCTTTTCAATTTTCAAGATGTGTTTCTTTTTTGAAACTGTAAATCATCATAGAGATTATTGTGTTTGAAAAGATTTATCCTATTCTAAGGTTGAATTTGGTTATGAGATTGTTATATTGTTCTACAATTTTAGGTTTTAATAAAATAAATAATTGAGCTCTTGAATAAAAACATGTGATAAGATAATAAACAGTATAATGCAATAAAAAGTGATAGTTGAAATTGAATATTTTTAGCTTTGTTTAAGGTTTAAACCAATATTTAATTGTATCATAAATGGAAAAATTCCAGAATTACCTTTCGTGTCAAAATAGTAAACTGGACCAATATCAAACAGTAAGTGTAATCTTCCGTATGCTCTTTGAAGTCCCCAAACCGGGCCAATGGAAAAATCTACATTATCTGTTCTAACAATATTTGATGATATTTCTTTCCCACGTGTTAGAAACCTTGCGCCCAAATAATTTCCTGAATTGTATTTAAGGTTTGTCCCTTTTTTAAGTCTCCTGTCTCGGTTGAATATTTTTCGATACTCAATGTCTAAAAAGGGAGATATCATATAAATAAATCCATTGGGAGTGTATTTCGTTAAATTCATATACGATCCATGATATCCAATACCCGCATTTGTAGAAAGGGTTGAATTTTTATTTAGGGGAAACTCGTATTCAACGCCTGGGTTTAGAAAATTAAGGCGGGTAACTTTTTTTAGTACAATATCTTGTGCTTGACTAGAAAAACAGTAGAGGGTGAGCAATATTAATAATAAGTATTTCATAAATATTTTTTATTCAATTAGTTGTTTTGATTTGAAGCTATCCTGATGATATATCGTTTAGGATAGCTTCATTTAATTAGTTAAACCTTAAAAACGCATCATAGTATTGATAACCAATCAGTAAACATTTTTATTGTATATCTAAATTTGCAAGCAAATGTGTATCTTAGTT
>Ga0209013_10001423_pt1 | contig 22081 bp, 15 predicted proteins | sample Cruoilmetagenom2_FD_187291 | JGI IMG/M metagenome (GOLD analysis project Ga0209013, IMG submission 187291) | Oil polluted marine microbial communities from Coal Oil Point, Santa Barbara, California, USA - Sample 2 (SPAdes) (version 2) | ecosystem: Environmental > Aquatic > Marine > Oil seeps ... | reverse complement strand
AGATTACTGCTATACATTGAAAGTCGTGAATCATTCTTAAAAGTGCAAGATGTATAGTGGATATATTGAGTCAGATTCTGTCTACCAAAACTAAAGATGTTGGCAAGACATGTGCACTTTCGGTCTATCCTCCATAATCTCCATATTTTGGCATATGCCTGAAATATCCTTTACCTTTTTAATATTGATATTTGACTCGACAATCTGTATACTAGTATAAATACGGATAAGTTTTCTCACCTAACCTCTACCGATGTTTACTCTTATGTTTGAGGTAATTCTTAAAGAGCCACATTAAGGATCCTATGGGATATTTGTTTTCCCAAGGTTGGCTTTGCTTTTCATTTATGGTTGTTTCATCAATCGATTTCGTCGGAAAGCTATATATGTGACATAGACTATGGCCAGAAGCAACGGTTCCCTAACAACATTTATTCCCATCGGCACATATTGGTTCTTTTTGCCAGTAGAAATGTTTAAAGTTGATAGACAGAGGATAACACAATGAGACCACTTACAACAAAGCAACACAAACTTCTTAACGATATATGCAACAACGCCAGTAATTTTCAATTAAACGGGTATGAAGGCCTACGTGCAGTTGGCGAACTCCGAAATTGGAATCGTTTCGATACACGTATCATTGAAAAAGTTGAAAATAAATTTGCTCATATCTCCAAGATTGGAGAAGAAATCAACAGCCTCATATGTATTATAAAAGATGTAAAATAAATGGATGGCAAGAGGGGATGCGGTCGTGCTGTAGGATTCCGCTCATGCTGCTCCAATGGCTATGTCCATTACCTAAGAAATTAGAGACGACCTGATAATAAAAAAATCAGTTGATTTTTATAGAACCAGGTGTACTGAATATTCAGTACCCTAAATTTTTTGTTACATTGATAGAGGAAGTCAGACATATCAGCAGCTATACATAAATTGCAAAAGCACAGTAATCACTTACTATCTATTAATATTACTTGCCAACATCTTGCATTTAAACAATCAAGTTTCGATACAAGATGTACACTGGCAATCTTAACCCTTTAGCCATTTATCAGTATCCTTTATAAATCCATATTTGAATAAATTGGAAGCAATTTCCTGGAATATCTCGCCAGTTGCGGTGTCTATTTGGTCATTATGACCAGATAAGTTTCGCTAATTAGTAACCTTTTTATGTCAATAAACGGCTATTTTTCGGTAATTAAATATCACAGCTGCATGAGATGTGGTTACAGAATCTGTGACACTAGTGTAATTACTAATGTACTGTAATTACTATATATTACACTATGCTAAACAGGTGAGACAGTAATTGCACACGCATATTTTTGTAATTGTGTTTGTGGTCTGAAGCAGGAAAATTTTTTGATAGGGTAGGGTAATAGACGGCTTTTTTGACGGCTTTAAATTCCAGAAGACGGCTTTTGACGGCTCAGAAAGTCCCTAAATTACCAATATAACCGCAAACCGGTACTGAGCCCCCATCCTCTGTATTTTCCTTTGTCAGCCGCATCATCCTCCATGGTGGCATATTCCAAGCCGGTCTGCCACTTGAACCTATGGCCGTAGAAGTAAATGTTTATACCGCCGTAAATCTCGTTGTATTCGTTGCCTCTGCCCTCAACAATCTCTCTTTCATATCGCCCAAGGCGCAAACCATTTTCGTCCTTGCTGCTGAGATATGTGTATCGCAGGACAGCCTGGATATGTTTATTGAAATTGTAAAAAGGCATCAGGACAAGTCCCCAAACGTCGCTCTGCTCGGCGTAGCCCTTACCAGCGGAGATATCTGTCCAGAAGCCCCAGGAGGTCATTTCCCATTGAGTCACCATCGAGAGTACCTGTGAAAAATCCCTGGTGTCAGCATTGACATCCTCATCATTGTATACGTAATCGACCCGAATCAATCCCTTGTCCAATATTGATGAATCAATGAAATAATAGCCAAGGGAAGCTAGGGTGAAGTAGCTCGCATCGAAATGGCTTAATTCGTCACTGCCATCCGATGAGAAGACACCGGCTTTGTAACTCCAGCTTCCTTGAATCTCTCCCTTGGCAAGAAAACCGGTGAAGTATTCACTGGTAAACCAGAGATTGTTGGTGAGATTGTTGCGCTGCATGGTCAGCAGTTTCTTGGATGAAGTGGCACCGTCCAGGGTAAAAGCGGCCGATTGCTTGAGCGCCTTGATAGTCAGTTTATCAGTGGGTGACCATCCGATATAGGCATCGGTCAGACGATTGTACCACTCTCCCAGTTTTTTGTTGAGATCGAAATCGCCTTCAAGATGTACTAACCAGTTTCGAAAAACATCGGACTTGAATCCAAAGCGAAAACGTCGCCACAGTATGTCTTTGAAATCTCCCTCATCGGCCTCGAACCATGTGGAGTCGGGCTGCAGGCGGCCACTTAAGGCAAATTTCTGCATAAAACGGTTGTCTTCGTCTTCATATAATATTGCATAACTCCAAACATTATCAAAAGCAGAGACATTCTTGTCATCAGCTTCAGCTGCTTCACACACAGCGCTCATGCTTAGAGTCAAGAGTGTCACGGCAAGGCCAATGCGCCTATACAGCAGTAGAAATTTTAGCTTTTGCACGGTGCTTTTGTTTACTCAAGTCTACTTGCCAGGTTGTCGATTTAGTAAAACGCCGAATTGTTTAACACTTCAGAAGTGTTATTCTAATTTTTCAATAAGTCCACATTGTTTGTCAACATGTAGAGTTTTGTAATACAAAACCTGACTCAATATATCCACTGGCAATCTTGATACTTCAGGAATGATTCACGACTTTCAATTGAGCAGGCATTGAAATCTTGAAAGTTATTTAGGAAATATAATAAGGACATCCCAAGAATTATTTATCTAAAAAAACATCACAGCGAACAGAATTGAAGTCCTTATTTTTTTGATTAATTAAAGTTGGCTTTCAATTGGCATCAGGCGAAAGAAAAAATCCGAGATTCGCTGTCCAAAGGAGCGTGCCGGCTGTATGCGAACCGTACCGCTACTCGATTGCCATTCAAGGCCGTTATCATCATCATTAATTGAGACCCGCCAGGAATTTTCCGGCTGCTTTAATTCGTCAAACTGATCGGCTAAATCTCCGCACAGTTCAGCTGACTCTATATAAAGACCGTTTTCGGTGTTGAGTATAAGGGCGCGCGGGTCCAAATTTAATGAACCAACAAAACAGCGATCCCTATCTCCGACTAAAGACTTGATATGCAAGCTGATAAATTTAGATTGCACCGGCGGCACATCCGAGATTTCCCTCATTTCAGGTTTCAGGTTATGTTTTACCTCAAAAAGTTCCGCACCTGATTCCAGTATCATTCTGCGGTATTTTTTGTAATGGCTATGTGCTGCTGTATGATTGTTTGCTCCCATGGAGGCTGTAACAATAGAAACCCTAACGCCCTTGGATGCAACTTCTTCCAGTTTTTTACTTAAGTCCTCAGTTGGAATAAGATAGGGGGTGACAATCGTTATCTCATGCTGGGCAGGTGTGGAGATATAATTCAACATATCTGAAAGCCGGTATTTTTCTTCCCCGATCGGTACCGGTTTATCCTGGAGAAAGTATGCCTTGCCCGGCAAGAGATTGTCAGACAGATTGACAAACCTGCTTTGCCAGTTAATCGGCTCTAAAGGATACGAAGCAAGTATATCCTGTTTTTCATGCAAAAATGTCTTTGCTTTCTGATGCAAAGGGGCGAGGTCTTCTATTGTTGCCTTTTCCGACATTGCTCCGCCAGGATAGGCAAGGTCTATATTCCAGTAAATATCAAAAGCAGATGAAAGCTGTAAAAGCACAGGACCTGTTACCAGTAAATCCAAATCACGAAAATTATATTTTTTGCTAAGGCCAAAATATTCATTGCCGATATTCCGGCCGCCGACAATCGCAAACTGGCCGTCAACTACCATCAGCTTATTATGCATCCGACGGTTCAGTTCCTTGAAATTTAAAAGAAAGTCAGTGGCTGCAGTCAGCCCTAAAAGACTATTTCTGACATTGCCCGGATTGAATATCTTGATATCGAAGTTCGGATGCAGGGCAATCGCTGCAATGTTACGATCTTTGGCGGCAAAAGCTATATCATCTACAAGCAACCTTACTCGTACCCCCCGGTCTGCAGCTTTTAGGAGACGATCAAACAGTAGAATTCCAGTTTCATCGTTTTGAAAGATAAAATATTGGGCATCAATAGACTGAATTGCTTCATCTATCAAAGCAAGGCGCCACATGAAAGCTTCTTTGTTTTTAGAAAGGATAACAAAGCCTGACTCACCATGGGGATGTTTTTTTGAGAATTGATTGGCTGCTTGCGCTAGTAAGCCTTTTGCAGCAGGATCAATTGCGAAAACATCTTCTAGCGGCGGTGGTTCTTTAAGTGTAGCACAGCCACCAAGTATAAGAGAAGTCTCGATAAGAAAATAAATATAAAAAGATCTCACCTATTTATCCTTAAAAAATTCCAGTCCACCTTTCTTGCCAACATCTATAGTTTTATCATACAAAATCTGATTGAATATATCCACTGTACATCTTGATACTTCAGGAATAATTCACGACTTTCAATGTATAGACATTGAAACTATTGGAAGAAAAAAGGCAGAGCCATTTCTGACCCTGCCTTAGTATCTAGTTGCTGTTCCTCTTGAATCTACTCATCGGCGTCCAGTGCCAGAATCTCCATCATTAGGCAACTCATCAAACAGTATTTTCTTAATCTCAAAATACCTGAACAACCCCCATATCTGGATAACAATAGACAGCCCGATAAAGCCCCAGCCAATTCCGATCAGAAGGGGGTGTTCAAGAAGCAGAATAAACCCGACACCTGCAGCTAGGAGGCTGATTACAGTCCTGATAAAGGCCAAAAGTGTCCGCTCATTTGCCAGGGCCGTGCGGCCGAAGTTCAAAGAATCACCCGGCCGCAGATTTACAGCCCTTTCTATTTTCTTCTTCTCGTTTTTTCTGAGCCCACATATCCACTGGAAATCTTAAGTTGTTTAGATAAATTATGAAGGGTTTTGAGAAGCGCCTTGGGACTCAGATGGCAGGTCTTTGAGATGCTTGATAAGGTAACTTGATATTTCATTCTTGATCACTTTGTCCGAATCAAGAAAAGCGATGCTGGTCTCATAATTGCCGGATTCCATTTTATCTGACCGGATAACCAAGCCGATTATGAGAAGGGGGTTTGTTGAATCGAGAGCAATGTTGATCTGGATCTTCGCCCCGTTATCCAAGGGGGCGTGACTCTCCAGCAATATACCGCCGATGCTCAAACTTCTCGTTATTGCAGAGAGCACCGGTTTTTTATGTATTCCAAGTTCCTGGATTTCAACGGCAGTAATGCAATCCACCCGGGTGTTCCTTCTTTTGTCCATTGAAAAGAAGGAAATATTATTTTTACCGAAACTTTTTGCCCGATACATAGCCAGATCGGCATTTTTTAATAATGTCAGATCATCGCCGGCATCGATAGGAAATGACGCAATGCCGCCGCTTAAAGTAATATTGATATTTTTCCCCTCATAGGGGATTTGAATCTCTTCAATCCTTTTGCGGATTCTTTCACCAAGCAGCCAGCCGTCAGCCTTGCTGGTTTCGGGCAGCAGGAGGGTAATTTCTTCCCCACCGTAACGCGCTGCTATGTCCTCGGCTCTTTTCTCAAGCATGATCAACCGGGCAACCTCTTTTAATACTTTATCGCCAGCCAGATGCCCCAGTGTATCATTGACGATTTTGAAATCGTCCAGGTCCAGGAACAACAGGGTCAGGCTTGAGTCATGGCGTTTCGCCCTGGATGCTTCACGTTTCAGGGTTTCATCAAAGGCATTACGGTTCAACAGGCCGGTAAGATTATCAAATGTTGATAATCTCGCAGCTTTTTCGAAAAGAGGTATTTCAATGATTTTAGGGTTATGCAGGGATTTATTGATCGAACAGAAATAGTCACAGACAGCGGTTCTGAGGTTTACTTCACGGCCCATGGCTTCACTTAAAGCCTCGGAATTGGAAATAATCTGCTGCCAGTGTTTTTCTGCCTCATCCGGATGGAGATCCAGAGTGGTAAGAATCTGAAAAATAAATGAATAAACCCTTTTGCCTTCTTTGGCAACCAGGCCTTGAAGTGCTTCTATGAGACCGGTATCATCATCGGCAAATTGTTCAAAAAAGTCCAGCAGTTGGTCGCGGATTGACCCCATATTTCCTCCAATAAATGGTATGGAAAGTTGTTAAGAGTTGAACTTTTATTACGTGGTGAATATATAACAAATTAATATAGTTACCATGACATTGTCAACGTCAAAGAGATTCGGACGTTTAATATTGATTTTTCACAGGGAATACCTAATAGAATCCTCATAAATTGCTGTGTCTTATATCGTAAACGTATGAAAATAATAAAAAGCACCTATTATTTATAATTTTCAATTTGATGTTTTGTTGATGACGATTTATGGTAACGCAGTTTTTGGGGAATTTATTTAATTATTATGTATTGATCTATCTTTTGGGCCCGGTTGCATGGAAAACTTTAAAAAACAGATGCTGACAGAGCATTTGAAAGACCTGCGAAACTGCCTTATTCATTCTTTTATTGCAGCCGGAATCGGGTTTGTTGTGTCGTATGCTTTCATCAAGGATATCGGCGACTGGTTTTTCAAGCCTTTGTATGAGGTGATGCCCGAGCAAACGAATCTTATCTTTATTTCCTACCAGGAAGCCTTTTTTTTTATCTAAAATTAGCCCTTGTCAGTGGTGTGCTTTTGGGCAGTCCTGTCATTTTCTGGCAGATATGGAAGTTTGTCGCTCCCGGTCTCTATAAACACGAAAAAAGAGCCCTGCTGCCATTTTCTTTTCTCTCATCTGTTTGTTTTCTCGGCGGAACAGCATTTGGTTATTTTATCGTCTTTCCTCCAGCTTTCCGTTTTCTGTTGGGATATTCTGCTGATTTTCTCACTCCTATGCCGGCAGTTAGTGAATATTTTTCGTTGTCACTCAGGTTGTTAATTGCCTTTGGAGTCATATTTGAACTGCCCATACTCATGGTATTTCTTGCCAAAATCGGCATTGTTGATGTTCCCTTTCTTAACAAGAACAGAAAGTATGCCATCCTGATAAACTTTATAATTGCCGCAATCCTGACCCCGACTCCTGATATAGTCAACCAGATGCTTATGGGAGTTCCACTTCTTGTTTTGTATGAAATAAGTGTCGTTGCAGTCTGGATATTTGGCAGGAAGAAGCTAAAGTACGCTTCTCAACCCGAACCTGAAGATGATGCTGCAGAAGAACAGGAAGTAGAATCGGCAGTAGAAAAGGAAGAGGAAAATTGAAGTCAGCAAAATTGGATGTTGTCGCATGCTCCTTTGCCTACTATTATATAATCAAAATGATGAATGCTTTTTATATGAGGAGAGATAATTATGGCACAGAATTCCGCAATTGAATTTAGCAAGGCAGTCGCAATAGGAAGGCCCCCCAATGTGGCAAAACTTTTCCCCAATTCCCAGGCCCTGATTGTTAGTGGCAAAGTGATTGACCGGGCCATGATGGCTAAAGGCAAAGCTATGACCATCGCTGCCAACGGCCGAAATTATTTTGTTATACGGGGAGCCCTGGCTGCAGCCCAGAGAGCAAACAGTGCCCTTATCATAGAAATTGCAAGATCAGAAGGCGGTGCCAATGCCTATTGTGCAGTAAATTACTGGAATATTGCCCGACAGGTGGATGCTGTGTGCAATGAACTGGGAATTACCATACCTGTTGCCATTCATGCTGACCATTATGGCATTAAGAGCGAACAGGATATTGAAGTGGCAAAAATTGAAATACCAACCCTGTTTGAAGCAGGAATTACTTCAATTGCCATTGATGCCTCACATTTGCCCGATGCCCGGAATCTTCTGGCCAACATTGCCTTAAGCCCCTGTGTTCCCAAATGGGCTTCTCTGGAAACAGAAGTAGGTGAGATAAAAGGGACGGCAGGTCTTTCAACAGTGGAGGAAGCACTCTTTCTCATCCAGGGGCTCAATGCCAACGACATTTTCCCGGACTGGATTGCGCTCAACAACGGCACAACCCATGGTATTGAAGCAAGCGACCAGGGAATTCAGGTGGAGCTGACTGCAGAGATCCATGAGAATCTGGCACAATACAAAATTTCCGGTGCCCAGCACGGTACATCCGGGAACAGTTCTGACCGTTTACGCGCAATTGCTTCCGGGACAAGTACCACCAAAGCGAATGTGGCCACGGCTCTGCAGATGATTTCCTGGGGACTTGAAGTCAATGATTTTGGCAATGCCCAACTTGATGAGCAGGGAAATTTTATCAAGGTCCCGGCCCAGGGCGTTACAGATGAGATGTGGCAGGCAATGGTGGCATATGCCGATAAACAGGAATGGAAGGGCGGTAATTATAAAAAGCTCAATCTGCCCTTTGAAAACAAACTTCTTGGCCAGCCAGAGGAAATACGGGAGAGGATGTGCCAACGGGTGGAGGAATTTATCTATACCCTGCTTACGGATGTCTTTAATGCGAGAGATACTGCTCCTCTTGGTATTGAGGCAATTCTACAGGCCGGTTCCTATGACCTGGGGCACAAGGTTGACCGGATTGAAGATCCGGCCCAGTGGACCGAAGAAAAGATTGTTGAACGTGGAGCAACAATAGACTCAGATAAGGGGCCGGAAGGCGATTTTGACGATTGAGGGTAACGCAAATAACTCATCTTCTGCGTTGCTGGAGGTAAGCGAGCTTGCGAGACTCCGAATTTTTCGTCATTGCGGCGTACTTGTGTACGCCTCATTTCTTAAAATTCCCGCGCCTTGAATCCGAGCCCTTTGCGTTACCTCAATTCCTTGTTTATTGCGAATTTGATGAGGTTAATTAAATGGGAAAAGACATGGATCATGAAATAAAAAAAGTTCTGGTTACCGGTTCTGCCGGTTTTATTGGTTTTCACCTTGCCAGAAAACTGCTGGATAACAATATAGCTGTAGTCGGCTTGGATAACCTTAATCCGTATTACGATCCTGACCTGAAAAAGGCGCGGCTTAATAAGCTCACTCCCTATCCTTTGTACAGCCATATAAATCTGGATATGGCTGACCGTGATGGTATTGCCAAACTTTTTTCTGCCCATAGTTTTGATGCAGTAGTCAACCTGGCAGCACAGGCAGGAGTGCGTTATTCGCTTAAAAATCCCCATTCATATGTTGACACCAATATAGTCGGCTTTGTCAATTTACTGGAAGGGTGCCGTCACTCAGGGGTAAATCATTTTGTTTTTGCCTCATCAAGCTCTGTTTACGGTGCTAACACCAAAATGCCGTTTTCGGTGCATCATAATGTGGATCATCCTGTCTCGCTTTATGCGGCTTCCAAAAAGTCCAATGAGTTGATGGCGCATACCTATGCACATCTCTATGGCCTTCCTGCTACAGGCTTGCGGTTTTTTACAGTCTATGGTCCATGGGGAAGGCCGGATATGGCACTGTTTTTATTTACCAGGGCGATTCTTGAGGATCGGCCCATAGATGTTTTTAACCATGGTAAAATGGTCAGGGACTTCACCTATATTGACGACATCGTTGAAGGCGTTTACCGGGTAATCCACCGGGTGCCTGCACCGGACCTCACATGGGATAGTAATGATCCGGACCCGTCAACAGGCAACTGTCCATATAAACTCTATAATATCGGCAATAACAATAAAGTCGATCTCATGCGGTATATTGAGGTCTTGGAAGAGTGCCTCGGCAAAAAAGCAGAGAAGAATTTTTTGCCCATGCAGTTAGGAGATGTACCCGCCACCTATGCCAATGTTGACGATCTGGTACGCGATGTCGGTTTCAAACCGGACACCCCAATTGAAGAAGGGGTAAAGCGCTTTGTAGATTGGTATAAGGACTACTATAGAGTTAAAGACTGATCCAACAAACCTGAAATTTTTATTCGGGTGGGGAACTCAAACTCCCCACCCGTTTTATTATCCATCCAGAGGATTTTTTTTATTTCCAGTTCCTGTTGTTAACAGGGGTTCATCAAATAACCATGAAAGGAGGTTCGACAAAAAATACTGGAATCACCAATTGCGTTACAGCGATAAAAAACTACTTATCGTTTTTGCCCTATAAGATGATATAATAAAGTGATATGAAGAAATTTTTCAAACGAACAGGTTACACAATCCTGCCAATTGCCATATTGCTTTTTGTCCTTCTCCTGAACTGGGAGTCTGCGGGCTATTATGTTCTAAAAAAAGTTGCTCAGTTTTACGCAGGCAGGGCGCACATTGCCCTTAATATTGGTAGAATTAGCGGCAATCCTTTTTCAGAAACAACACTTGAGAATATAACCATACTCCCTGTCGAAGCCTACCCCCAAGCCTATAGTTTAAAAACCGACATCCTTACCTGCACCTATAACCTGTGGGATTTGAAAGAAGGATACGAATTCTTTCTTGAGGGGTTTAGCTGCGCAGTAAGTACGCCCGAATTCAGCTATGATTTCAGAAGCGCTGTTCTGCAAGACCTGTCCCCTGATGGCCCCACACAATTTCTTGTACCTGCGGTACTTCCCAAGCTTCATGTGCATAATGGCACAGTCATCCTGATCCATGACGGATGGGATGCGGAGATAAAGGGAATTGACTCCAGTCTAAGATCTACAGCAGATGCAGATCATGAGTTGCATTTGGATGTAAACAGTTTGCGTTTCAGCCAGGAGGGCGTCTCAAAGATAGAAACAGGATTTACATCCGTGTTGCGGCATACAGAAGCAAAACTGTCCATTGCTTCTTTTGAGGTGGGGGATAAGGAAATATCGGCAACAGGTTTTATAGACCTGGCACAGATTCATAACGGGTTCACAGGATTTGCGACCGATCTTGCATTTGCGGAAAGCCAACTGAATATAACAGGATCAATAGAAAATAAGCTTTTAAAGGCGCATGTCAGGACAGACAATTTTGATATCAGTGAACTGCAGAAAAGATTGGGCGGTTCCGGTTGGGATCTTTCCGGAAAGATCAGGGGAGAGGCTGACCTGGCATATAACCTGAAATCGGGAGAAGCCCAGGATGGTTCTTTTTCTTTTGATGTGCAGGAGGGTCAATTGCATGGTTTGGAGGTTGATGCATTGGCAGTCAAGGGACATCTGGAAAAGAGCAGCCTATATCTTGAAGATGCCCGTGCTGTTGCACTTGATTCCAGCCTGACCTTTACCCGGGGAATAATTCCAATACCGGCGACAGTGGAAGCATTTGAATCGGTGTCGATCAATCTCTCAGCCAGGTTTGAAAGCAGCAATCTGGAGGGACTGGCCGGACTGTTTGGGGATATGCCTCTCAATGGGCAGGTTACTGCTGACATAAGTATAGCCGGCAGCATTAAGGAGCCGAAAGGTGAAATAACTCTTTCAGGCGAACATCTTCGTTACAAGGAGTTGCAGCTGGGTTCCCTTGCATTGCAGGGGGAATTAAGGGTCAGCCAGGAAAAACTTGGTAAATTAAAGTCGTTACATTTTAGTGTAGCGGAGCTGACACAGACAAACAATTCCGGCACGCTTGCACTTGTCACCCCCGCAACTGCCACCTGGAAGCAGGATACATTTTCACTCTCTACAGAATTCCAGCTCGACGGGCAGAGTGAAGTTGCCATAGAAATTGTGAAGAAACCAGAAAAAGAAACTGCAGCTGAGATTACCACGCGCAACCTTGACAGTGACGGCTGGCTGGCAAGTTTTGTGTCTGACCGCTATTTTTTTCATGATGCTAATATTGAGGCAGTTTTTACCGGACTGCCCAATAATCCGCAATTGCAGATTGGAGGAACCATAAGCGAGGCCGGGGGTACAGATGTACCCTTCCCGTTGACCGGAAGCTTTTCTCTGCAATACTCTTCTAAAGGCATTGAGATTTCAGAATTCGCCTGGAAATCCCATGAAAGGAACCGGATCACCTTAACCGGGCATCTGCCGTATGATCCGCTGGCACCGGAGCTGTTTCTTGACGGTAAATTGACCCTGAACGGTCACATCGATTTTCCGGCCCTCGAAGATATTGGAGTTCTCCTGGAGCCATGGGGCATTGGTAAGGGAAGCGTTGTTCTGGACATGGATGTAAATGGATCGTGGGATCGGCCCGAAGGACATATTCTGCTCCATGCCGAGAACATTGAGCCTCCTGACACATTAAAACAGTATATGGATTCATCTGTGAACCTTAGCTGCGATATAGCAGCACAAGGCGATTCAATTGTGTTGAAGTCAGCCAACCTCAATTCAAGAGTCTACTCTGCACAGGCAACCGGTTCCTGGAAACACGGCATTTCTATTAATGAATTCCTGCAAAAGCGTAAGGCGGAATTAAAAGGTGAGCTGGAGGCAGACGCAACTGTGCAATTAAAAGATCTGAATTTTCTCAGGGACAGGTTTTCCTGGTTGCGGCGGATTGAAGGAGAAATGCATGGGGGACTCCATGTCTCAGGCCCTGTAACAAACCCGTCCCTGAAAGGCTTTTTCTCTTTAAAAGATGGGGAAATCAGCCATACCTTCAATTTTCCCATGCTTTTGGCAGTGAACCTGCAGGGCAACTTTGATGAGCGTTCCTTAACCATAAAAAATATGCAGGCCGAGATGGGCGGTTCTCCGGTTAGCCTCAGCGGTAATATTAACAAAGTAAAGGAATCTGCTGCTGTTAACCTGCATGTCGAGGGCAAAAATGTTTTGCTCTTCCGCAATAATGACATGCGAATGCGCGGAGATGTGCAGCTGGATGTTTCAGGTCTGTTGGAGAGTCTTGCTGTAAAAGGCACAACCGGCCTGACAGGAGGATATTATACCGGGAATATAGATTTTCTTGGCAAGATCGGTTCTTCTTCAGCACCGGTTTCTGAGGGAGTGAATTTTCTCTTTTCGTTTCCGGATCCTCCGCTTAAAAATGCTGCTCTTGATATCAAGATTACCACCATCGAACCGTTTAGGATACGAAACAACCTGATACGCGCAGTTCTGAGGCCTGAACTCTCTTTAAAAGGAACGGGCGAACTGCCGTACCTGGTCGGCGCGATCTATATTGATCCTTCGCGGGTCCTTCTCCCCTCCGGCAGGCTGCAGGTCCAGTCAGGCCTCCTGCGTTTTCTGGCAGGAAAACCTGACAGGCCGCAGCTTGATCTACTGGCCCAATCGAAAGTTCTGGGCTATGACATCAATGTCGTCACCCAGGGTCCTTTAGATGATCCGGTCATTACTCTCAGTTCCAATCCTGCATTGCCCAATGATGACCTGCTGCTGCTCCTCTTAACCGGCCAGCCACCTAAACAGGATGTTGCCGCAGGCACGGAGAGCAGCGGCACAACAAATGTCATGGTTTACCTGGGCAGGGATTTTCTTAATAAATGGCTGGATGATGAATCCGGTGCAAACGATGAAAACATCTTCGACCGTTTTGAACTGGATTATGGCAGGGGAGTTACCAAGAGCGGGGAGCAGACGGTAGAGTCAACTTTCCGGTTGTCAAAACAGACGATCAGGACTGGAAAGATATATTATCTGTCGGGTGAAAAGGATAAATACGATGCCTATAACTATGGACTGAAGCTGGTGTTTCGTTTTGAATAGAACAGCTTCATTCAGCATATTTTTTGTACTGATCTGCATCCTGCTGTCAGGACTGACACCTGCAGTCAATGTTTCCCGGGCAGCCCTGAGTGCCCAGCAAACGGATTCTGCAGAGCAGTTAACTTCCCCACAAACCAATCTGCAGGATCAGCCGTATACCTTGACCATCAAAGGAAATTCCCATTTTTCAGAAAAAATCCTGTTAAAAGCTGCTTCGGCCGAACTGCTCATGTTTGAACAACGAGGCTATCGTAAAGCTGATATAGATGATGCCGCCTTCCAGATGCGGTCGGCATACCTGCAAGGCGGTTTTGCCTTTGCTTTTGTTGATTACACCTACGAGCAACAGGCTAATCTCGTTAACGTAACATTCACGGTGGAGGAGGGTCCCCAGGTATTCATTGATAGAATAAATTTTGAGGGAAACAGGAATATCCAGACAGGAACATTACTCGGTTTCTTCCCGGAAACATCCGGTCCTTGGGGTGGGCAGCAAAAGATGATTTTTGTTGAGTCCGGGGTGAAGGATGCTGTCAGCAAGATACGAGCTTACTACCTGGGTGGGGGGTTTATTGATGTAGCAGTGAAGAGTCCGAATTTATCCTATACTGAAAATCGTTCCGGAGTGGATATCACCATACAGATAGAAGAGGGCACGCAATATTTTATTGATGAAATTGTATTGAGCGGGGAAATCATTCCTGAACTGTCTTTCGAACTTGAGAAAATAAAAAATGATCTTGTCGGAAAATCCTATTATGTCCGTCGTAAGCTGCTGCTGCACTCAAGTCTGGAGGAGGTCTATGATACCATGGGCTATGCCGATGCCAGGTTTGACATTGAGACAGTGCAGTTGGATGAAACGGGAAAGATCAACCTGACAGCTGATATAACGAGCGGTGAACAGGTCAGGATTTCAGAAATTGTCATATCGGGTAACACCAGTACGCGGGAAACATTTATTAGAAACAAGGTGCAGTTGAAGCCGGGTGATATTTATACGAACGCCAAGCGCAGGGAGAGCTTCAGAAAGCTTTTCGACTCAGGGCTTTTTGCTAAGATCACCATAGAACTTACACCTCCAAAAAAAGACTCCAGTCGAGACCTTGAAATAATAGTTGAGGAGTTGCCAACCAGGGAAGTTTATGTCGAGCCCGGCTGGGGGTCGTACGAGAAATTGCGGCTGCGGGCCGGAGTCTTTGAAAAAAACCTTTTCGGTACCGGCAGAAATGGAAGGATAGATGGCCTGGTATCCACCAAGATGGAAAGCTTTACAATAAGCTACACCGATCCCTGGCTGCTGCAAACAGACATAATAATGAATATCCCCCTCTCTTACGAAAATAGGGATGAGCCCTCTTATTCCTCCGAGGAAACAAGTTTGTCTGTCCTGCTTTCCAAAAAGTTCAGCAAAAATCTCACACTTTCCACCGGATATCTTTACAAGGTGACTCAGCTTCATGATCTGACAGATGATACGCCTCTGCAGGAGGGAGAGGAGGATTACAATAAGGGCACTATCGGCATCCAGGCCACCTGGGATACTCGGGATGATATATTCTATCCTGCTGAAGGTTTGCGGCTTGCTGGTGGCTTTGATATTTCATTACCTGCTCTTGGCAGTGAAGTAGAATTTGGCCGCATCACCATGGGCGGCCGTTATTTCATTGAACTTCCCAAAAAATACATTCTCGGGCTGCGGGCCACAACCGGGCTCATCATCCCGATGGGAGACCAAAGCTCCATTCCTATCAGTGAACGGTTTTTCAACGGCGGCGACACCACTGTCCGCAGCTACAAACATTCGGAACTGGGCCCGAAAGATACAAATAATGAACCGCTTGGCGGTCTGGGGTACAATGTTTTCTCCATTGAACTGCGCAAGAGGTTTTATAAGAATTTTGCTACTACTCTCTATATTGATGCCGGAAATATTTCACCTAACAGGTCGCTCGTGGAAAAAGGATTTCTGCCTTATACTGACAAGTCAGAATTGCTGGATGATACGCTCGATGATTTTTTCAGCGAATTCAAGTTCGGTATCGGTATAGGCTTTCAGTATCTGCTGCCTGTCGGCCCGGTCAGGATCGACGTTGCCTACAACCCTGATCCGGAGGAGATATGGAACGAGGACATCTGGGTCTTTCATTTCAGCCTGGGAATGGCCTTCTGAGTAAATTCTTACGTTCAACCAGGGGCCTAACCTCGGTTTTTACAATTTTAAAAGCCTGTCGGCGGGACAGAATGGTCCCCAAAAAAAAGGGCGGAAAGAGAAAGAGAGAGAATAAAGCTACGGATTGCTTAGCTAATCAGGATGCATCCATCAATTCCATGGCTGCATTAGTAATGGCAGGAACGTCAATTTTGCCCTTGCGCCATAGAATTTCCTGGGTGCCGTGTTCCAGGTATTTATCCCCATAACCCAGAGTAGTAACCTTGATATGAGAGTGACTGCTGCCGGCGAGAAGTTCCAGAACCGCACTGCCGAATCCACCCATGCGGGCATTGTCTTCGACTGTGACAACCCTGCCTGTTTTTTCAGCCCATTCGATAATCAGTTCGTTATCCAGAGGTTTGATAAAGCGGGGATTTATGACCGTAGCGTCAATACCAACCTTTTCCAGGCCGCGGGCGGCCTCTAAGGCTGGATAGACCCGGTTGCCTATGGGCAGCAGCAGGATGTCCTTTCCTTGGCGCAACAATTCTCCTTTACCAATGGGGATTTCACACAGTTTTTCAGATAACTCCACCCCTTCTCCGGCACCACGGGGATATCGTAAGGCTGTCGGGCCGTTATACTTAATCGCAGTGTAAAGCATATGCTGCATTTCATTTTCGTCTTTAGGTGCCATCAGAACCAGATTGGGAATAAAGCGAAGAAAGCTTAAGTCATATGCACCGTGGTGAGTCGGACCATCGTCACCAACAACGCCGCCACGGTCAATAGCAAAAGTTACCGGCAGATTCTGCAGGCAGACGTCATGGATTACCTGATCCAAACCGCGCTGTAAAAATGTAGAATAGACGGCGAAAACAGGGAGCATGCCCTCTGTGGCAAGACCGGCAGCAAAGGTGACAGCATGCTGTTCTGCAATACCCACGTCAAAAAATCTGTTGGGAAAGCGTCGTGCAAAACGCGACAGTCCTGTACCCGCAGGCATTGCGGCTGTAATGGCAACGATTTTTGGTTCTTTTTCGGCCAGGTGGACCAGGGTGTCCCCAAAACAGCGGGTATAGGTTGTCGGGGTATCTGCAGCAGGAACAGGGGTGCCGCTTTTAATATCAAATGGTCCGACTCCATGATAATCCCCAGGATTTTTTTCTGCAGGCTGGTATCCTTTTCCCTTTTTGGTGATGACATGGATGAGAACCGGGCCATGGCCGAAATCTCTGACATTCTTGAAAGTTTTAATCAGGTTCTCAAGTTGATGACCGGGGATGGGGCCGACATATTCAAACTTTAAAGACTCAAAAAGCATACCCGGCGTAAAAAAACCCTTAAAACTTTCCTCACTTTTTTTCAGGACCTGCAGGATATTCTCTCCAATGTTGGAAAATGATTTTAAAAAATGTTTCAATTCGCCTTTGGCCCGAACCACCTGTCTGCTGGTCATTTTTCTGCTCAGAAAGCTGGAAAGTGCACCTACATTGGGAGAGATTGACATCTCATTGTCATTGAGAACAACTATGAGATCTTTATCCAGATGTCCGGCCTGGTTAAGGGCTTCAAATGCCATGCCGCCGGTCATGGAACCGTCGCCTATTACAGCGATTGCGCGATTTTTACTCTTTTTCAGGTGCTTTGCGATGGCAATTCCGAGGCCGGCGGAAATTGAAGTGGAACTGTGCCCGGTGTCAAATGCGTCAAAGGGACTTTCTGATCTTTTAGGAAAGCCGCTTATGCCTTTGTACTGGCGCAGGGTGTGAAATTTGTCTTTGCGGCCTGTGATGAGTTTATGGGCATAGGTTTGATGGCCGACATCCCATATGAGTTTGTCAGACGGCGTATTGAAGACATAATGGAGGGCCAGGGTCAACTCGACGACGCCAAGGCTGGGGGCCAGATGCCCCCCGGCTTTGGAAACTGTATTTATTATTTCTTCCCGGATATCAGCAGCTAGCTGTTCGATTTCAGTCAGGTTAAGCTGTCGTAAATCTTCGGGAGAGTTAATTGTCTGCAATATGTTCTGTTTCATAAAGTCTTTAATAATACACTGAAGCTACAGATACAACAGGTTCCCGGTATCTGTGACTCAAAATTTCTGTTAGTTAGTGTCCGCCCATAAATGGCCTTTTTGTCCGATCTCAGCGTCATACGAAAAAAATAATACTCGGAATATCTAACATATGCCTGGGCTTATTTTTTTCGCAGTCCCCGGAGTCTCGTAAACTTGCTTACCTGATCTCAAAAAAATCTTCATTTCTGGACAGACCCTAGTTATCTTTTCCGGTCTATAATGTATCGGGCCAGTTCTCTCAGCATAGCTGCCCGTTGATCAAATCCTTCAAGTGCCGCCAGAGCTTCATCAATGGCCTCCCTGGCTTTTTTTCTTGTTTCATCCAAGCCAAACAGGGATGGATAGGTTGCTTTGTTTCTGACGGCATCAGAGCCGGCTGCTTTGCCAAGCTGTTCCCGGGTGCCCTCAACATTAAGCAGGTCATCAACGATCTGAAATGCAAGTCCTATCCGGGTACCGTACCGGGTAAGGGCCTGGAATTGTTCAGCAGTACATTTGCCTAGAAGACACCCGGTTTGAACAGATGCCGTGATAAGGGCTCCTGTTTTCCGGCTGTGGATCTCGCGCAGCATTTCATAACCCACCTTTTTACCCTCATGGGTCAGGTCGAGAAATTGACCGCCAACCATTCCTTCCGGTCCTACCGCGTTACTGATAAGAGAGATTACCTTCAACCTGTCTGTGGCAGATGCTTCCAATTCTTCTCTGCTTAGCAATTCAAAGGCACAGGTCAGGAGGCTGTCTCCGGCAAGTATGGCGCCGGCTTCGCCGAAAATCATGTGGTTTGTTGGTTTGGAGCGACGCAGTTCATCATCATCCATGGCTGGAAGATCATCATGGATAAGGGAGTAGGTGTGGATGCATTCAAGGGCGCAGGCAGTAAGCATTAAAGCATTCGGGAATTCATTGTCATAGTCCTGAACAGCTTCTGCTGCAGCAAGGCAAAGGATGGGCCTCACCCTCTTGCCGCCGGCAAAAAGGCTGTAGCGTATTGCTTTGACGTGCTCTGCGAGAGACCCTTTTCCCTCTGGCAGAAATTTGTCCAGAGCAGCATCTACCTGCTTCCGTCTTGCTTCTAAAAACTGCTTGATATCCATTACTCGTTCTCTTCGTCCAAACTGTCAAATGCAACCGGCTCCAGAGAATCATCTTTTTTTAGAAGAATTTCAACCTTTCGCTGGGCATCGCTTAGTTTGCTGTTGCAATATTCAGCAAGTTTTACACCCTCATCAAAGTATTTAAGAGAGTCCTCCAGCGGAAGTTCACCTTTTTCAAGTTCATTGGTGATATCTTCCAATTTAGCCAGGGCATCCTCAAATGATTTTTTCTTCATGACTTACCTGCCTGTGGGTTAACGGAACATGAAATTTCAATACGTTTTTTTTGTTGCATCAGCTTTACCATATGGTTGCACTTTTTACCTTAATCCGTACCCATATATTTCATGAGACACTAAAAAATTCTTTTGTGTTGCATATGAAACAAAAGGAGCCAATATGACTCGATGGACGAGGTATATTTTAAGAGCAGTCCATAATAAATGATTCATGGCTGATCATCAACGACTTTACAAAAAAAACATGTCTGTGGTAATAATGCTGATTCGCATTGGCAAGGTCGTCGGAAGCCGTAGTAGAAATAGTTTGAAAACTTTATGTAACGTTTAGAATGTTAACTGAATATATAGATAGTTTCATAATCTGGTTGACCGATGAGAAGGGCTATTCACCCCATACCATAGTAAACTACCGGAGAGATTTGCTTGAATTTGCTGCTGATGCAGGCAAGGAAATTGATATTAAGAAAATTGATATCCATACCATTCGTAATTATGTCTACAGCCTGAACAATAAAAACAAGAGTTCCTCGGTGGCAAGAAAGTTATCAACCCTAAGAACATTCTTTAAATTTCTGGAGCAGGAAAGCCTGGTCGGCCAGAATCCCATGGGATCTATCGCTATGCCGAAGCAGGAACAGCATATACCGGTTTTTCTCTCGGTGGATGAGGTTTTTGCTTTGCTGGAATCTCCGGGTGCAGAAGAAACTTTTGGGGCCCGTGACAGAGCTATGCTCGAATTGTTGTATTCAACAGGCATGCGTGTATCAGAATTAGTGGCCTGCAATATGGCAAACCTTGATTTTGACATTGAAATGGTTAGGGTTAGAGGCAAAGGTAACCGGGAGCGGGTAGTACCAATAGGTGAACCGGCTATTAAGGCGCTTCGCGACTATTTTATCCAGCGGGAAGTACAGCTGAAAAATCGTTTACAGCAGGGCAAAAAGTTTGACGGGGAAGCAGTATTCTTAAACAGCCGCAGCAGCAGGCTCACAACCCGGAGTGTTGAGAGATTGATAGCTGCATACGGCTGCAAAGCAGGAATTGACAAACCTGTTACGCCCCATGTGCTGCGTCACTCCTTTGCGACGCATCTTCTTGAAATGGGTGCTGATATGCGCTCAGTACAGGAGCTGCTTGGGCATGCAAGCCTGTCGACTACGCAGAAATATACCCATTTGGATATGGTTCATCTGATGAAAGTTTATGACAAGGCCCATCCCAGGGCCAGGAGAAATTAAAAGCAGGAATAAGTGGTGAAAAAGTGAAAATACGCTCAACAACAATTATTTCAGTGAGACACAAAGGAAAAGTGGTAGTCGCCGGTGACGGCCAGGTAACCCTGGGTAATACGGTGGTCAAGCATGCGGCCCGTAAGGTCAGACGACTTTATAACGGTAAGGTTATAACAGGTTTTGCCGGAGCAACAGCCGATGCATTTACTCTTTTCGATAAACTGGAACAACGGCTGGAGCAATATAAAGGGAATCTTATGCGTGCTGCGGTTGAACTGGCAAAAGACTGGCGCACAGACAAAATGCTGCGTCGCCTGGAGGCATTTCTCATAGCTGTTGACGAAAATTCTTCCCTTCTGCTTTCCGGTTCCGGAGATGTCATAGAGTCTGACGATGGTATTCTGGCTATTGGCTCAGGTGGCCCTTTTGCCCAGGCTGCGGCCAAAGCGCTGATCAATCACAGTGATCTGGACGCAGAGGGGATCTGTCACGAGGCTATGGAGATAGCGGCCTCCATCTGTATCTATACCAATGAAAATATTGTTGTCGAAACACTCTAGAGCACCTTGAAAAATGGATTTTCACTCGATCTCTGCGTTATGTTCAAAATTTTATCCTCGGAGGTAAGCGAACTTGAGAGACTCCGATATCAATTATATACCTGTGGTAAAATTATTCGCATTCCTTGATCTCAAGAGAAAATCCATTTTTCAAAACCCTCTTTAGTATTAAGGATTGCTCAACCCACGGCTGGGAATGATGAAAAATGGAATTACTTTTAGGTTTTAAATACATGAATGATTTAAAATCATTGACCCCAAAAGATACGGTCAGTGAGCTTGACAAGTATATTATCGGACAGGATGAGGCCAAAAAGTCAGTTGCAATTGCCCTTAGAAACCGCTGGCGGAGACAGCAGGTCCCTCCCCCTTTACGGGATGAAATCGCTCCTAAAAATATAATTATGATCGGCCCCACCGGTGTGGGGAAGACCGAGATTGCCAGAAGGCTCGCTAATCTTGCGCACTCGCCGTTTTTAAAGGTTGAAGCGTCCAAGTTCACAGAGATTGGTTACGTTGGCCGAGATGTTGAATCAATGATCCGTGACCTCGTTGAACTGGCAGTCAATATGGTAAAGAAGGAGGAGCGCATCGAGGTAGAGATAAAGGCCCGTGAGATGGCAGAAGAAAAGCTGCTTGACCTTCTCCTGCCTTCTATGCCAACTCCAACCGGAAGGCCACAAATAGAGATGGGTGTAAATGGTGCTCCGTCAGTTGCGGATTCCACCCGGGATACTGAATCAACCCGTGATCGTTTCAGGCAGATGTTACGGAAAGGGAAGCTTGACGACAGGGAAGTTGAAATGGAAGTGACCCAGGCGCCGTCCATGCCAACGATCGAAGTCTTTTCCAGTGGAGGCATTGATGATATGGAATCAAACCTGCGTGATGCCTTTGGCAAGATTTTTCCCAGAAAGGGGAGGATGCGAAAACTGAAGGTCCCTGAGGCCTTCAAAATTTTACAAAGTGAGGCAGTGGAAGATCTTATCGACATGGATAAGGTTACCCGCATGGCTGTTATAAAGACGGAACAGTCTGGAATTATATTCCTGGCTGAGA
>Ga0209013_10001422_pt1 | contig 22083 bp, 19 predicted proteins | sample Cruoilmetagenom2_FD_187291 | JGI IMG/M metagenome (GOLD analysis project Ga0209013, IMG submission 187291) | Oil polluted marine microbial communities from Coal Oil Point, Santa Barbara, California, USA - Sample 2 (SPAdes) (version 2) | ecosystem: Environmental > Aquatic > Marine > Oil seeps ... | reverse complement strand
AGTGTGTCTCCAGGTTTTGCTGTTTGTATGAATTGGATGGTTGTGGAAAGTCCCACCGATATTTTCCCATGTGCATTGCAAGCCGCAGAAAAAGCATGATCTGCTAAAGCGTACATCACTGCTCCATGAACAGTTCCATATGAGTTAACCATATAATCCTGAACTTCCAGCATCGCTTCTACAACATCAGCTTCAAACTTTGTTAATCGAATGCCCAAGTATTGAGCATATGGATCATTTTGTACGTGCTTATGAATTTCCTCGTAATGTTTTTCATGAATTTGCTGTTCATCAATTCTCTGCTTCACCATTCCCCGCCCCTTCACGTGAAAATATTAACTGAATATTATTTCTATTCATTACTAATATTACACTAAAATCATATAAGCCATGGTTCCCTCTGTAATAAATGAGCGTATAAGAATGATATGCCAGGATTAAATTGGTACAGCAACGTTTATCGTTGTTTGTTACAATATAGAAGCGTGCTAAATACAAAAATAGGGGATAAAAATGGGTATTATTTTAATGTTATTGGCTATTGTTAGCTTTTTTATAGGTTTAATTGGTGTAATAAAAGGAAACGTGAAATTTCTGAGACTGGGTTCTAGGAAGGCAAGTGCGTTGTTTGTCGTCGCATCTTTCGTTGTATTTGTAATAGGTGGATTTATGTTGGATAGCGATACATCCACTACAACACCCGCTCCAGATCAACAGAAAGTGTCTAATGTAGAAGAACAAAAAGATACTAAAAAAGAAGAAACTAAACCTGTTGAAACAGCAAAAGAAAAAGAGGAGAAAAAACCTGCGGCTGTTGTTCCTCCTAAGGCAGACACCCTAGACGGTCAGCTAGAAGTGCACTTTGTGGATGTAGGTCAAGGAGCTGCCCAAGTTATTATTGCCCCTAATAAAAAGGTAATGGTGATTGATGGTGGGAATAATGACGATGAGGACGACATGGTTGCTTATTTGAAGCAATTAGGGATTTCGAAAGTTGATATCTTAATCGGAACTCATCCAGACGCGGACCATATTGGCGGAATTGACTCCGTCATTAATTCTTTTGACATTGGCAAAATCTATTTGCCTAAGGTACAAAGAGATACAGAAACTTTCGAAGACGTTTTACAAGCGATTCAAAATAAAGGATTAAAAGTAAGCACGGCCAAGGCAGGACTGGAGCTAGATTTAGATCCTACGTTGCAAGTTAAAATGATTGCCCCGATTGACGAAACTGACAGTGACGCCAATGAACTGAGTGCCGTTGTTCGTCTTCAGTACGGTGAGCAATCATTCCTTTTAACAGGAGATATTGGCATACCTGCGGAAAAAGATCTGATTCAGTCGGGGGAAAACCTACAAGCGAGTGTTCTTTTAGTTGGCCATCATGGCAGTAAAACTTCCTCAAGTGAAGCTTTCATTAAGAAAGTGCAACCTAAGTATGCCGTGATCCAAGTAGGGAAAAATAGTTATGGCCATCCTACGAGCGAAGTCCTGGATCGACTGACCAATTACAAAGCAAATATTTACCGTAATGATACGGATGGTACGATTGTTTTCACTACAGATGGAAAAACGATCGAGGTCAATAAAAATGCATGGGTCTATAAACCGGTAGCGGAACCAAAAACTGCGACACCTGTACCACCAAAAACGCCAACGCCACCACCTTCTTCAAGCGCGGCTGCAACAACTAGCTTAAAGGCGACTGCCACGATTGATAATGCTAGTCCCAACCAAAATGAAGAAGTAACGGTGACTGTCACGGTAAAAGACCAGAACGGGAAGCCTGTAAATGGAGCAACTGTTCATCTAAATCTTGAATTCAAGTCGAAGGATACGCCTTATGACAGTGTAACGAATGCAAATGGTGTCGCTACTTTGTCCTTCACAATTGGGCGAGCAGCTGAAGGCTTTACTGTAATTGGCGACATTACGACTTCTTATAACGGTAAGACTACATCTGCTCAAACAAGCTTTACACCAATCTAAAAGGATGTGTAAACATGAAGGGAATTGTTGATCACTTTGAAGGAAACATAGTTGTGATTGAGATTGATGGAAATACACAAGATATTTCAAGAGACATCGTAGATTCAACTGTGAAAGTCAATGATGTTGTAGAATTGGTGAATGGGTTTTGGATTACCCAAAAAGAAGAGTCAGCAACACGTAGTAAAGAGATTAAGAACTTAATGGATAGTGTTTGGGAAGATTAGTTAGAAAGACGCATTCGCTAGTTCTGGATGATTAGAAATAAAAAGCGGACCATTCCTCGATTGATTGAGAAATGATTTAAAAAAGCTTGGCATATGCCGAGCTTTTTTATTTGAGATATAGAATATTCTTGCACCTCGACCTACGATTTTTTCCCAAAAACTACTCCCCCATCAACATATAGTGGGGACCCCATGACAAATGATGAATCATCTGACGCCAAGAAAAGGGCTGCTTTTGCTATATCTTCAGGAGCACCTAACTTTTCAGTCAACTGTCTGTTGGTAATAGATTTCAGACCTTCTTCCATATCGACATAGGACTCTTTCAAATAGCGCTCTACGAAAGGTGTATAGATGGTGCCAGGCAATAATGCGTTTACTCTAATATTATGTTTGGCATAATCCACTTGCATTGACTTAGTCATTGATAGCACTGCGCCTTTAGATGCGGCATATAAAGCCCTTCTTTCTACGCCCATTTCAGCCAAACAAGACGACATGTTAATAATGACCCCAGATTTCTTTTCAATCATATAAGGAATCACAAATTTACTTAAAACAAAAACCCCTTTTACATTTATGTTCATCACTGCATCAAACAATTCATCCTCAATTTCATGGAGCTCACCCACACCAGCTATACCCGCATTATTAAATAGGACATCAATCTTTCCATACCGTTCTATAATCTCATCAATCATACTTTTAACCTCGTCAGCATCACTGACGTTGGCTTTTTTGAATATAGCCTTTCCACCATTGCTGACGATTTCTTCAACTGTTTGTTCACCATTTTGTTCATTAATGTCATTTACGATTACCGTTGCTCCGTTTTGAGCAAATAATAATGACGTACTTCTACCTATACCTGAGCCTGCGCCGCTAATTACTACTACTTTTTCTTCAAGCTTCATTATTCCAAACTCCTTTTATCAGTTAAATATTCTTTTTTGAAACCAGAATTGTGAGAGCTCCGTCTAATCTTTAGTTCAAAGTTCTTGTATCTTAAGAAAACGATATGGGCATATCTGTAGGAATAGATACTGTATGAAAATGAGTCCTAAAAGGTTTCAACTATACATAATCATCTAGGAGGATCATATGAAAAAATTATTACTGGTGAGTGCAACCGTTATTTTATTGGCGGGATGTGGCAATGGTGACTTTGAAAAATTGATGGAACAAGGAACGAAATCTTTACAGGATGGTGATTTTGCTAAAGCTCAGACTTCATTTGAGCTTGCCTTGGAAGAAAAACCGAAAGATCCTGAGGCACTTGCAGCTTATGAACAATTGACGACACTCACTCAAGTAGAAACGGATATGGACTTGGCTGATTGGGATGATGCCCTAACAGGAATCAATAAGTTATTAGAGGATCAAGACCTTGCAAGCACTCTTAAAACACAGTTCGAACTGTATAAAGAAACGGCTTTGGAAAATAAAGAAGAGAAACAAACTGTATCTACACCTGCCAAGAGGAAAAAAGATGCAGTCACTAGCACGGGAAAAACAGCTGTTTCATCAAAAAACGAAAGTGCAGCAGCACCTACTAAAACCGAAAGTGTACCTGCTCCAGCTAAACCTGAAGCTAGCACTAAAAGTGAATACCTCCTCTACCTCGCTGAAATCGAAAAAGGACTCAGTGATCTAGATCCTTTATACAAAAGCGGTACTACAGTCGATCTAGTAGAAGCAAATTCTGAAGCCTATAAAAGATGGGATACTGCATTAAATAAAGTATATGGCGTGCTAAAAGAACAACTGTCTGATCAAGACTTGAACAAATTACGTGATGAACAGCGGAAGTGGATTGAATTCAGAGACAAAAAAGCAAAAGAAGATGCAGCCGAGTTTGAAGGTGGCTCATTTGAAAGTGTCCAATATGCGAGCACCTTACAACAACTCACAAAAGAGAGATGTTATGAACTAGTGAACATATATATGAAGTGATAACCTGCGCATGATTTAAACAAGCCATTCTGAGCAACTAGTCGTTGCTCGGGGTGGCTTGTTCCAGTTTAGTCCTACTTATTCATTTTCGACCAAGACATAAATGGTCTCAAGTGGACCATGGACACCTACTACAAGAACAAATTCAATATCAGCTGAGTTACTCGGACCCGTAATGAAATTTACACATGTCGGGAACGAGTCCACCCTGTTCAGCCGCCCATCAACTAAAGTCATTGCTTCTTTCAACCGAGGAACAATTTTCGACTGCGGAATGATCACTACATGGATTTCCGGCAATAAACTTACGGATCGGCCAATATTGTTTTCATTCATTAAAACCACTGTGCCTGATTCAGCGAGTGCTATATCACAATACGTAATCCCGATACGCGATTGGGCGGCAGACTTTATATTTTGATCACCTTCAGGGGGTGTCCATTTTACCGTTCGTTGTGACAGCCAGTTTTCCAGTTGTTCATTATCCGTCTGAATCGAAGATAAAATTTGGTCCTTCGCCACGTGTTGGCAGATTGTCTCGAGTACATCCGTTAGATTTTCTGTGTTCGTCCTGATTGTCTCGGCATGAATGGTCTTGGCATTTTCGATAAATACATCTTCGATTGATTCATTTTCAAGCCGACTATATATGCTCGATAGCGGTTTCGTCTGATTCATTCGTTTGGCGGGTACTCCTCCTTGAACTCGATCGGCAAATCTCGATAGAAAGTGTTCCCGGTTTTGTATATTACCTTTCATCATGCTTTTTCTCGCTTTCATGTTTGCTCATCCAGTCTCTGAATCGGCTCGTCTTAGGCGTTGGAAACTCTTTGCTATTGGTCCATTCCTTCATCATGCCGGGACCATTTGAAATCGTCTCTTTGTTTCGAAGGAGCATCTTGAGACTGACCGTCGCAATTTTTGTTCCGCTTTCGTATAGCCCACCAGATGATGCTCCAAAACCAAATGCTTTCATCAGGAGTTTTTCGCTCATTGGAGCACGTCCTCCCTGCTCCACGATTTCTTGACGGTGCTTGAGTAATAAATCATGCAAAGGAATCTTCACTGGACATACATCGGTACACGCACCACAAAGAGTGGAGGCATAAGGCAAATCTTTATGATCGTCGTAACCATCAAGTAAAGGTGTCAAAACTGCACCTACTGGACCCGGATAGATTGACCCGTATGAATGTCCTCCAATATGACGATATACTGGACAAACATTCAAGCAAGCTCCGCAACGGATACAATTGAGGATATCTTGAAACTCAGTTCCTAAGATTTTCGATCTCCCATTATCAACAATGACCACATGTAAATCTTCAGGGCCGTCTACTTCTTCTTCCGCTTTTGGACCATTCAATAAGGTGACATAGCTTGAAATTGGTTGACCAACAGCGGCACGAGTCAACAAACTGACCATAATATCCAGATCTTCAAGTGAAGGGACAAGTCTTTCCATTCCCATCACGGTAATTTGGGTTTTCGGAATCGTAGTGACCATTCTGGCATTCCCTTCATTTGTCACGATGCAAATCGTTCCTGTTTCAGCAACGGCAAAATTACATCCCGTGATTCCGACCTCTGCATTCAAAAATTTCTCACGTAACATCTTCCGTGAGTGCTTTGCCAATTCACCTGGGTCTTCGGTCTTGTCATAACCTAGCTTTTCAATAAATACATCGCGTATTTGTTCTTTCTTTTTATGGAGGGCCGGGGCTACTATATGTGAGGGCGGGTCATGGTCATCAACCTGCAAAATATATTCTCCTAAATCAGTTTCGATGACTTCGCAATCAATTTCTTCAAGTGCAGCATTCAATCCAATTTCTTCGGTAACCATGGACTTCGACTTCACGATTTTTTTCGCATTTTTCTTCTTTACTACGTCTTTAATGTAATTTCTCGCGTCTTCATCTGTTTCCGCAAAATAAACATGTCCACCTTTTGCCGAAATTTGTTCACTTAGCATGGTTAAATAATGGGTTAAGTTATCGATTGTATGCTTTCTGATTTCGTTCCCTGCTGTTCTCCAACTCTCCCAGTCTCCCAGTTTGTCAGTAGACAACAAACGCCTATTTCCTAAACTATCTTGAGCACCAGACACAGCTTTTCGCATGAAATCATTTTTCATTTCATCCGTCACACGTTCCTTGAACTTGCCTTCTTTAATTTTAATCGACATGACTTACACCCCCATTTCCCTGTTCAATACTTCAGCGATATGTAAAACTTCTACAGTCTCTTTTTCCCTCTTCAAACGTCCACCAATATTCATCAAGCATCCGCAATCCGCACCAATGACATAGTCAACATTTGCTTCTTTAATGGATCTTGTCTTCTCTTGCACCATTTCAGATGAGATATCTCCCATTTTCACGGAAAAAGTTCCGCCAAATCCGCAACAGTTGTGTGCATTGGCTAATGGTTTCATTTCCAGCTTGTCTACATTGGACAATAGTAATTTTGGTTCTTCCTTCACGCCTAATAACCTCGTCATATGGCAAGACGTGTGGAATACGGCTTTCCCTTCTAAAGTAGATGGAATAGAGTCGATTCCTAGTACATTGACAATGAATTCAGTCAATTCATATGTTTTATCACTTAATCTCTTAGAACGATCTGCCCATTTTTCATCATCCGCGAAGATATGACCATACTCCCGTAGCATTAGTGCACAAGAGCCTGATGGAGTGACAACATATTCTGCATCATCAAACGTCTTGATTAACTGTTTCATCGCATTTTTTGAATCTTTTTTGTATCCACTATTATAGGCTGGTTGGCCACAACAGATTTGTCCTTTCGGGTAATCAACCTCACACCCCAATTTTTCAAGGAGTTCCACCGTTGAAATGCCTACATTTGTATAAAAAAGGTCCACGAGGCAAGTTGAGAATAGAGTTACACGCATGATCTCTCCTCCATTTCTAATAGGAAAAGCCGCTACAGAAGCGGCTCTCTTTCAATCAAGTAAATTAGGTAAATAAGTTGATCTGAAATGACTACCATAATCGTCGACAAGTTAAAACTTGCACGAAAATTAAGAATGCTATTACGATATATTATCACTATTATTTAATAATTCAAATAATTATTTTCATTGATATATTTAATCATATCTTTCGGGTTAAGAACCTCTATCAATCAAGTAAACTTGGTAAATAGGTTGATAAGAACGGAACGTATGCCACGAGTAGAATGACTACCATGATCATCGCCAAAAATGGCCATAGATATTTTATGGTTTCGTTGATCTTGGCTTTGGCAATGGCGTTTGCAATGAATAACAGAACACCAACAGGAGGGGTAATTCCACCCATAACTAAACAGATGGCAACAACTGTCGCAAAGTGAATCGGATCGTAACCGAAATTTGTTCCAATAACCGCTAAAACTGGTACAAAGATAATTGCAGCTGCTATTGTCTCTATAAAGCATCCAATAAACATTAAGAATACTATGACAATAAAGATTACCAAATACTTATTCGTTGTAAATTCACCAATGAATGTGGCAACCTTTATGGGAAACTGTTCATTAGCTAAAATCCAGCCGAATGCTGAAGCTGAAGCAGCAATAAACATGACCATTACTGTTGTATTTGAAGCATGTACGAGTACATTCCCAATATTTTTAAAGCTAAGTTCTTTATAGACGAATAGACTAACAATTAATGAATACGCAACAGCGATCACTCCGGCTTCTGTTGCCGTGAAGAAACCTGAAATAATTCCACCAATGATGATAATTGGAGCGAGTAGTGCCCAAATCGCATCGACAAAACTTTTACCTAACTCTTTGAATGAAGCTCTTTCTGTTGGTTCCATCCCTAATTTTTTTGCGCAGAGGTAATTTATACCGATTAATCCACCCCCGATTATTATGCCAGGAATGGCACCAGCTAAAAATAACTTCCCAATGGACAAACCTGTCAATGAGCCGTAAATAATCATGATAATACTAGGAGGAATAATTGGTCCTAACGCTCCTGAACATGCTGTCAATGCGGCAGCATAACCTTTCGGATATCCTTTTTTCACCATACTAGGAATCATGATAGATCCGACTGCTGATGTATCAGCGGATGCAGAGCCTGATATTCCAGCAAAAGCCATACTTGTCAAAACAGTTACATGTCCTAACCCACCTCGAATATGCCCTATAAGTGCATTGGCAAAGCGAATGATTCTTGAAGAAATTCCGCCCATTTCCATGATAACTCCTGCCAGCATGAAAAACGGGATAGCCAAAAATGTTGAGCTATTCAACGTATTAAATATGCGAGGAATCATAATCGTAAGTGGGACATCACTGAAGATCAGTAGAGTAAAAACAGATGACAAACCAATCGAGAATGCAATTGGGACACCCATGAAAAGGAAGACTAACAGACTAATAAACAAAGCTGCTAACATCCGTTATCCTCTCCTTTCTTTCAGCAAGTTTTTTAAATCAATAAGAATGTACAATAGTAGTAATGTACTTCCCACTGGGATTGCTGCAAATATGTAAGACATAGGAATTCGGCTAATCGGTGCAAACTGCAAATGCATGACTTTTGTTACTTCGATACCAAAATAGATTAGTACAACCGCATAAAAAATCATCAATAAGTAAATGAGTATATTGATGACAAATTGTACGCCTGTGCTGAATTTATCGTTCAGGAAGTCTACCGCAATATGTACCTTTTCTTTCATTCCATATGCAATACCAATAAACACGAGCCAAATAAATAGAAACCTTACAGTTTCGTCAGTCCCTTGGAGCGGGATTGATAAATGCCTCGAAATAACTTGTACTAATGTAATAATTACCACTAAGCTGAAAAGCACGATAATAATGGCACGAAGACAGCGGTCCAACCATTTGAGCATATTCTCACCCCAAATTATAACGGCCGGTAATTTTATTTTTATAGGCAATTTTATAAATATAAAATACCGGCCATTGATTTTACTTCAAGTCACGAATTTGTTGAACAAGGTCCTCTGCATTAACCGTTTTCGCATAATCATCCGCAATTTTTGACGCTGCTTCAACGAATGGTGCTTTGTCCACTTCGATTACTTCTAGACCTTCTTCTTGAAGTTTATTAAAGTAGTCTTCATCAAGATCCATTGCCAGTTGACGGCCAAACTGACCCGCTTCAAGTGCTGCTTCACTTACAATTTTTTGATCTTCTGAAGACAATCCATTGTAGAAAGTATCACTAATATTTAGTGAAAGTGCAGTGAAGATGTGTTCTGTTTTTAATAGATAGTCCGATACTTCATACATTTTAGCTGAATAAATACTTTCAGCTGATCCTTCGAAACCACTCACAATTCCCGTTTCCATCGCTGTATATAATTCTCCCCATGGTAGTGGAGTAGCCACAGCTCCCCATGAAGAAAATGTTTCAATTACAGATGGTGCTTCAGGAGTACGGATTTTCACACCATTCAAGTCATCAAGCGTCTCTGCCTTTTCATTCAGGAATGTGTTGCGGAATGCAGAGTCGAACCATGCAAGTGAACGAATTCCTTTTTCCTGCATTTTTTCTTGTAAAGCTGTTCCTACTTCGCTATCAAATGTCTTATGAACATGATCATAATCAGTAAATAGATACGGCATATCTAGTAATCCAACCTCTGGCACGAAGTTTGCCAATAAACCTGCATCATTGATTGTCATTTCAATTGCACCAAGTTGAAGGTTTTCAACAAGTTCCTTTTGGTCTCCCAATTCACCGTTTGGATGGATTGCAACTGTTATTCTTCCATCACTTTCTTCTTCAACAAGCTCTTTAAACTTTTCTGCTGTTTTTACAACTGAGTGGTCAGCGGCTAAATGTGACCCAATGCGGATCTCGACTTTTTCTCCAGCTTCAGTTCCAGAACCTTCCCCTTCACTACAAGCTGCTAAAACCAATAGCAAACACAATAAAATAAAACTTAACCCCTTTTTCATTCGCCATTCCCCTTTAGTTTTATATTGTTTGACCCTTTTCCACTTTTACCAGTCCAGCATCGTAATTGAGTTCTGCACCAAATCCTGGAGCATCCCCTACTTTTAATCGACCATTCACGGGAATCGGCTCATTTTTCAGAAGAGGCTCAAATTGCGGAACAACCGACGCAGCATCAGGACTCATCACCAAGTATTCAGTGAATGGACTGTTTACTTTCGTTACCACGTAGTGGTGGCTGTATACTCCACTGCCATGTGGCACTACCATTTTTCCGTAGCTATCAGCTAAATTCCCAATCTTGATTAACTCTGTTAATCCACCACACCAACCAACGTCCGGTTGAATAATGTCGACATCACAAAAATCAAGAAGCATTTTGAATCCGTAGCGAGTTGCTTCATGTTCTCCTGTTGTGACCATCATTGAATTGCCTGCACGTTTTTTCAAATCACGGTAACTCCAATAGTCGTCTGGATTAAAGCATTCTTCAATCCATTTGAATCCTAATTCTTCAGATTTGCTCATTAGCTTTTGTGCATACGGTAGGTCGAGACTCATCCAACAATCCCACATTAACCAAAATTCATCCCCGACCTTGTTTCGCATATCACTAGCAAACTCAATATTCTTTCGTAATCCTTCTTCACCGTCAGCTGGACCATACTTCAGTGGAATTTTCCCTCCAATGAAGCCCATTTCTTTTGCTAAGTCTGGACGTGGTCCGGTTGCATAAAATTGAAGTTCATCTCGTACTTTCCCACCAATCATGGCATAAACCGGCTCTTCTCTGAGTTTTCCTAACAAGTCCCAAAGTGCCAAGTCCACTGCGGAAATCGCGTTCAGAACAATCCCTTTTCTTCCATAATAGAGGGATGCACGATACATTTGATCCCACATGATTTCAATATTTTCAACTGCTTGCCCTACAATGAAGCGATCTAAATGATTCTTGATCAACCAGGCGGCAGGATAGCCCCCTGTAGAAATCCCGAACCCGATCGTGCCATCATCAGCTTCAACTTCTACAACAATGGATTTCAGTGCATTAATCCCGAAACTTGTTCTTGTATCTTTATATTCCGGGTAAATACTCATTGGAGTCGCGATTTGTTGGACAATCCAGTGTTCTGTTCCTTGGTCGTGATAATCTGCTCCTCCGCCTTCAACTACATATGCACGGATATCCTTTATTTTTTTGCCGAGTATGCCCACCATATTCTCCCCTTTACACCGTCATAAATATTTTACTGTTTGTTACACGATTATTTATAAGGTCCTGGAATGCGTGATCGCCTTCCTCCAACGTACGAATTTCAGACCAAATGTCATGCTTGATTTTTCCGGATTTCAACACTTCAAGAGCTTCATAGAAATCCTGTTTTGTATAACAGAATGATGCCAGGAATGTAATTTCTCGACGAATTTGTACGTTCACAGGAATCGGTGTTTCATCTACACCAAGACCAATATTCATAATTGTTCCACCGTTATTTATTAGTTCAATTGCCTGAAGTCTTGTTGGGACAAAACCTGCTGCATCGATAATGACATCAACACCACGCTCACCCACAATTTCAGCTAGCTTATTTTTCAAATCTGGATCATTGGACAATAATGCGTGTTCAATGCCTGAATTTTTCACAGTTTCTAAACGTTTTTCATTGATATCAAAAATAATTACATTAGATGCACCCATCATTTGTGCAACCAATGCACTTAATAGACCGATTGCTCCTGCCCCGTAAACAACAACGTTGGCAAAAGGATTTGCTGCCATGGCACGTTTTGTTGCACGCAAACTACAAGCAAGTGGTTCAGTTAATGAAGCTGTTACAAAATCAAGGGATTCTGGGATTCGCCATATACAACTTGCTGGTACTGCCACATATTCTGCAAACCCACCTGGTCGATGGATCCCAATAATTTGACGTGTTTCACATAAATTTTCATATCCTTTACGGCAACTTCCACAATTCCCACAACTGATTAGGGGATTCACCACAACGCGGTCGTTCAACGCTAGATTATTAACTGCACTACCAACTTCCGCAATGGTTCCAGCAAATTCATGTCCCATAACAAGGGGTGGGACACGCAGACTATTATGACCCAAATAACCTTCAATCTCGGAACCACATACGCCTGCAGCTTCCACCTTCACCAAAACCTCATCGCTCTTTACCTCAGGTTTTTCTAATTCTTGCATCTCCATCACTTGTGCTTTTGTCCATAATAAAGTTTTCATTTTAGCCCTCCTAAGTTTAAGAAATCGGATTTTCTAATACGCCTATTTTTTCTATTTCAATTTTGCATACGTCGCCTTTTCCTAAGAAAACAGGTGGCTTACGGAATACGCCTACCCCGTGCGGCGTTCCAGTCGCGATGATATCGCCGGGTTCAAACGTAAATCCTTTTGATAAGTAAGAAATGAGATAAGGGATATCAAAAATCAGGTGTTTCGTATTGGAATCTTGCAAGTACTCGCCGTTCAATTGTAGTTTAATGTCCAGTTTGTTCGGATCACCGATCTCGTCTGCCGTTACAATCACTGGACCGAGTGGAGCAAATGTATCGTAAGACTTACCTCTTACCCATTGAACATCTGCAAACTGTACATCCCGAGCACTTACATCATTCATGATCGTATAACCGAATACATAGTCCATTGCGTCGTTTTCCGTTATATCTTTACCACCTTTTCCGAGTACAACCACAAGCTCTGCTTCATAATCCACTTGGGAAGATTCCTCTGGCAGTACCACCTGTTCATCCGGTCCAACAATGCAACTTGCCCATTTAGAGAAGATTAGCGGGTTTTTCGGTGGCTCGACATTTTGTTCGATGCAGTGATCCATATAGTTGTTGCCTACGCACACCACTTTTCCTGGGTTATCGATAGGTGCCAGTGTTTTAACTTCACCCTTTTCATGCACATACTGTTGTGAAACTTCACTTGAATTTACACTTTCAAAAAGTGGTTGGAACTCACTCCAATTTTTAATTAGATCCAGCATGTCATCCGTAACTTTCGGAGAGTCATTTTGGTTTAACTCTTCATTTGAATACGCCTTCAAATTGATGATTGATTCCTCTGTTTCAATTCCAATAAATTTTTCTCCGTCTTTTTCATAACGCCCGATTCTCATTTAAATCATCCTTTCTAACTCCGTTATATCCTGCTAATTTAGACAGAGAGTCTGCCAATCTACCAATCTCTTTCGTCGCAGATTCTTTCTTCTCTTCCCAATCCATTTCCAACATAGTGAAACTCACAGCCGCGGTTATATCACCTTCATGATTGTAGACAGGAGATGCTACACAGCAGAAACCGACTGCACCTTCTTGTACTTCGGTTGCGTATCCATTTTCTCGATACTCATCAACCTTTGTGATCAAACTATTTATGTTTTCGATTGTATACTGCGTTTTCTTTTCAAAATTGACTTCTTTAAATAATGTTTTGAGTTCATCGTGATTATATTTGGTTAATTGCACTTTCCCAATAGCGGATGCATAGGAAGGAAAGCGACTGCCAGGATCTGTAGCTAACCTGATTTTCGATGCTGCATCTTTCCTTGCCAGATAAATTACTTCTGAACCTTCCAAAATTCCCAATTGGATTGGTTCCCCAATCTTTTTCACGGATTCCTCAGATTCAATAAAAAATGATTCCAATATATTAAACTGCCTGAAGTAAGAAGCACTTACAGATCCCAAAGACGGACCCAAACTATATGTATCCCCTTTTCCTTTAACGATCCACCCTAACTTTTCCATCGTATTGAGTAGTGAAAACATAGAGCTTTTATTAATTGACGTCGCTTCTACAAGATCAATAAGTCGTAAAGTGTTTGGATTTTGTGAAATCTGTTTAAGAATGAGATCTGACCGTTCTAAGGCTGGGACCCAATATTTTTCTTTCATTTTTTATTCCTCCGAGCTTTCTTTACACTACCTATCATCACTAGATAATGATGTTCATTTAATTGCAGATTCTGGTTGCATTTCCTTTACTACGTTCTGCTTTTCCCCATTTAACGTCAACACTAGGTTTTGTGCTGCAAGCATTGCAATGTCAGAACGCGTCTTAAGGGTTGCCGTTCCAATATGGGGTGTCATCACAACATTTTTCAATTTTTTCAACCCGCTTGTTGTAGTAAGTGGTTCCTCATGGAATACATCAAGACCAGCAGCGTAAATCCCCTCACGCTCGAGTGTATGTATGAGTGCATCCTCGTCAACTGTTTGACCACGGGACACATTAATGAAAATAGCTGTACTCTTCATTTGGTTGAACTCGTTTTGTCCTATGAAATTCACCGTATCTTCCGTTAATGGGATGAGAAGCACGATAACATCTGATTCCTGCAGGAGTTCATTTAGCGAACAAAATCTGGCTCCCGTTGTTTCTTCAAATTCATGATCGCGATTTCGATTGTGGTAAAGGACATCCATATTGAAACCATATTTCCCACGTCGTGCTACTTCTTTGCCGATTCTACCCATACCGATAATCCCTAACTTGGTCCCGTGAACATCGAGGCCAAAATATTTGCGATCATCGCCTGGTTCCCAACTTCCTTCCTTAATGTGCTGATCCATTTCGGGAATACGGCGAGCTGCGGACAAAATCAGACCAAATGTCAAATCAGCAACACTACCATCCAGAATACCTGGTGTATGAGTTCCAAGTACTCCCCGCTTCTTCATCGCAGTAATATCAAAGTTGTTATAACCAACAGACATATTACTTACAACCTTGAGACGAGGGGCACTTAGTAGTAACTCTTCGTTAATTTGTTCACCTGAGGTCAGTAATCCATCCGCGTTCTCCAACTTGTTCAAAAGGGAGTCCCTTGAAATGGATTCCTCACTCTCCCACTTTTCATAATCACAATGTTGTGAAATATACTTTTCAACTTCTAACGGTATGGCTTTTGATATAAATATTTTTGGTTTCATTTGGCCCTCCTAACTAAATTCTATTTTTCTATAGAAACTCATGATTCATTTTTAAGCCGACCTTTTATTTGTGTACCATTTCTTAATGAACGGTGAGATCAACGTAATTAAACCAACAGCGATCAACGTCGCGGAAATTGGTCTTGTATAGAAGATTTCATAACTTCCATTTGACATTGTTAGTGCTCTTCTAAAACTCGATTCCATTAACGGCCCTAAAATAATTGCTAGAATAATTGGAGAAGCCGGTATTCCAAACTTGAGCATGAAGTAACCGATCAGTCCAAATGTAAACATGACCCAAACGTCAAACATATTATTATTGAGTGAATATGATCCGACCACACATAGTACTAAAATAATAGGCGTTAGGATCATCTTCGGAATTAGCAACACTTTGGTAAAGAGTTTGACTCCTAGCAATCCGAACATAAGAATGATAAGATTCGCAACGATCATTCCGGCAAACAAGGTATTGATTAATCCCATATTGTTTGTAAATAACATCGGACCTGGTTGCAAGCCTTGTACCATCAATGCACCAAGCATTACCGCAGTAACCGCGTCCCCAGGAATTCCCAAAGTCAAAAGTGGAATCATTGCTCCTCCCGTGGAACCATTGTTCGCCGCCTCAGGGGCAGCAACACCATTAATGTTTCCTTTCCCAAAGCTGTCCTTGTCTTTTGAGAATCTCCGAGCTTCGTTATATGCCACGAATGCTGCAATATCCCCACCTGCTCCAGGAATCATCCCGATAAAAGCACCAATACCAGATGAGCGAAGAATGGTCACAATAGAATATTTGAAATCTATCCAAGTTAACTTTGCACCTTTTACTGCTTTAGAAAAATCAACGACACTTTTCTTGAATATATCTTCAATACTTTCAAAGGCAGTAGCTGCTGCAAACAAGCCAATCATAATCGGAATAAAATTGATCCCCGACATTAGATCCGTGCTTCCAAAAGTAAATCTTGGAAAACCACCCATTGGATCGATTCCTATTGTGGCAATCAACAATCCGAAGAACCCTGCAATTAATCCTTTTAATAGAGATTCACCAGAGATACTTGAAATAATGGTGATCCCAAAAAACGCAAGTGCAAATGTTTCAGGAGCGCTAAATTTCAACGCAAACTCTGCTAAAGAAGGAGCCACAAAGATTAATAGGATAACACTTAATATCCCGCCAATTACTGAAGCAACAACAGCCATAGTGAGTGCCTTCTGTGCATGCCCTTTTTTTGTCAATTCGTATCCATCGATTGCTGTAGCTGCTGAAGATGGTGTACCAGGCGTTCGTAAAAGGATGGCGGTGATTGATCCCCCATAAATTGAACCGAAATACACGCCGATGAGTAGGAGAATTCCTGAAGCAGCCTCCATGCCAAATGTAATTGGCAATATAAGCGCTACCCCCATAGTAGCTGTTAATCCAGGTAGGGCGCCTATTGAAATTCCAGCAGCACAACCTAAAATTAAAATCAATAATACTTCCCAGTGAAATACACTCATTAATCCTTGCAATAATTCCATATTACTCAGTCCTTATCATCATTTTTAAGCGAATAAACCTAGTGGTATCGGGACTTTTAAAAGGTATTGGAAGAACAGGAAAACACTCAACGTTGCAATAGATGGTACTAAGATTAAGGACCACTTTCCTCTTACTTTTAAAAACCATAGAGCAATAAATAAAAATACAGGCGTCACAACATAAAAGCCTATAATTGGCATTAAAATTATGTAGAGTAATAATAGTAAGACCAGTAATGACAGTAACTTCTTGTTCTCCACCTTAATATTTCCAGACTTCCTAAATGACTGTAATAAGAGTAGTAACCCACAGATAAACAAGAGAACACTGTACATCCTTGGCATAAAAGCAGCACTTGTTTGGAGACTTGAGACTTCAGGTAATTGATAGGTTTGAATAAAGAACACACTGGCAAACCCCATTACAATCAATCCAATAATAAAATGACTATTCCATTTCAATTTTTACACCTCATTTATAGTACGAGATTCCGTTTTGGAATCTCATACTATCTATTATCAATTGATATTTAAGGTAGGAATCAACTTACCGAAAGAACTATCCGAATCTTCCATCGCCTTGCCAAAGTCTTCACTATTTAAAACAGAAATGCCTAATCCACTATTTTCCATGAATTTAATAAATTCTTCATCTTTAGCTGCCTTTAAGAACGCATCCTCTAATTTCTTGATATAACTTTCAGGAGTACCTTTAGGAACAGTTATACCTCTCCAAGCTCCAACTTTAGCATCTTCCATCCCTATATCAGTAAGTGTCGTAACTTCCGGTAATGCTGCAGCCGGCTCAGTATCAACGATTAACAATGTCTTAATCTTACCCGCCACTTCATTTGCCAAAAGCTCGCCTGGGCTTGCAGAAACTGCATCAATATGTCCACCAAGAAGTGCCGTTATGGCAGGAGCGGATCCTTCAAATGGGATATGGGAAAATTCTACACCTGCTGCTTTTTCTACTGAAGCTGCAGCTAAATGCCATATGGCACCTGGTACCGTACTCCCCAATTGAATCTCTTTAGGGTGTTCTTTTGCATAAGCAAAAAATTCTTCGATTGTGTCATAAGGAGCATCGGCTGGAACAGCAATGGCACCTGGGTCAAAGTTAATTTGTGCAACTGGCTCGAAATCCTGATATTTAAGTTCCGATAAACCAAGATGTCTCAGAGTTGTTAACTCCACTGTTACAAATGTAGCAGTCAAACCATCAGCTTTTGCCAATGATCCTTCTGTCATCCCGACTGCACCGCCACCACCTGGCTTGTTTACAACACCGATTGATTGTCCCAAATGCTTTTCAGCAGCATTAGCAATTGCACGTGCAACAGCATCAGAACCACCACCGGCTGGATGCGGCACGATTAATGTTATCGGCTTCCCGGGAAAGTTTGCATCTTCTTTACCACTTGCAGCTCCATCAGCATCTCCACATGCAGCAAGTATTACGGATAGTACAAGTAAAAGTGAGATTAGTAGATTTCTTTTCAAAAAGATCTCCTCCATTTTCTATCAAATAGTTAGTAAATTTATTTTAGTTATCAAGTTGAATGCGCTTTCATTTCCACTCTTTTAAAAAATCACACGAATTAAAAGTTCCCCTCTTTCGCAACCTAGTTTTGTATAATAAACTAGGTTTTATTTAATAAACTCATTTTCCAATATATTATCACACTTATTAAATAATTCAAATAACTTTTTTTACATTATTTTCTTAAATATGAGTAATAAACTTGGTAGGAAACTGCTTATTATGCATGACATTTTGAATAACAAAATAAGCGAGCCCTCCCTCGATAAATATCGAAGAAATGCTCGCCATTTTTTATGCCTAGACAAAACGAATTGTCACCCTAGAATGTTTCAATTGTTGAAGAATTAATCGTGATCTCAACTTTCAACATGATAATAAACAAAATCCTATATTCTTCATTTAGTAAATAGTGCGTTTGAAATCAAGCGAAATAGGTAGTCTGTGTGGTCACGGAAAGCCGGCTCAAGCCCAATCAGTGTGACATCTTTATCATTTTCATGTATCACCACAGGTTGACTTTCTGCTGCTTCGTTTCCTTTCCAATGTCCCGCCATAAAGAAGTCCCCTTGGTTGAAGGATGCGTAGACTTCATTTTCTTCAACACCGCTGTACCAAGTAGGGCGGTAGACAAAACCAATATCATCTTGACCATATCCAGCTGTCAGTCCCGTTCCTTCATAATCCACTGATACAATCCCGTTGCTGTTGGAGCTGCCTGTTTGAATGGTCGCATTTGTTAAACCAAGTGTTTTGGATGCACGTGAAGCACCTGCACCTGCTGCAATGTATTTTCCACCCTCTTCAACAAACTGTTCCACATTTTGTTGAAATGCGTTAAATTGACTCGCATTTTGGAAGCCGAATTCAAGATTCGCTGCACTCAGTTTGGTTGAAATTAGATTCTCTGTCCCATTATAGATAAAGGCATCAAACCCGCTCAGTCCTGTTTCTGCCACTTCTACTGGAGAAATTTCCGTTACATCAAAGCCAAGACGCTTGAGTGCCAAGTTCATGCCTGAATGAGATTGTTGTTTCCCCATTCCTCCATCCTCTAGAAGGGCAACCTTAAGCGCAGAAAGTGACGTGGCATCAGCTGGTACTTGTGCACTCTTCACTTGAAGCCCCGATTCTTTCACAGCAGAAGTAATAGCTTTTGCTGATGCCTCTACGTAAAAGTTCCCTTTATCGTCACGCTTAACGTCTATTCCTTGTTGAAGCAGGATATTGACGAGTTCAACCGCTTTTACAGATGAGTTAGGGACGACAAAAGGTCCTTTTCCTGTTACTGATCCTTGCCCATTCACTTCTTTAACTTTGGCAGTTGGAACGTTGATTTCGCTTGTAACTGGGGTAGCTTCAAAGCCCCATAGTTCTGGCAAACTCCAAGCAGAAATATCGTACATGGATGGCGTGTCGTTTGTGATATCCTCCCCGTCCCATAACATCGTGTTGGCTAGACCTGCTTTTGCCTGATTCATGTTCACGATATATGAGCCTTTCTCATACGTAATACCTTCTACCGTAAAGTTCTTTGAAGCACGGGTTACGTCAATATCATTTTTGATCAAGTGATTGACTGCTTTTTCCGTTACTGTCGGATCTTCTTCATTCACTGGAAGAATATATGCTTTTGGGAAGAATCCTTCTTTATGGGTCGGGTGTTCAAAATTGATGCCGCGTTTGAACATCTCGATTTGATCAGTGATCATTTCATCTTTGTTATCCGTTGCGTATTGAAGGGCACCCATGATGGCATCGTACATCCACTTTACGCCGTCCTCGTCATTGGTTGGTGCTTCCAATGTATGACCGTATGCTCCGTGATACATCGCATACATCGGTGTGAAAATCGGTGGGTAATCGTCCCATCCAGCTGAATCATCACGTTGAGGTACGTACACTCCAGTCATATCTTGATAAAGATCACCTTCAAATCCATCTTTGTTTTTCATGATTTCATTTTCCATCGCTTCAGCTTGTCCATAAGCCCATTTATTGTACAGGTCATATTCATAGTTCGGATTATGCGGCGGCGTACAGGGTTCAATCAACCCTTGCTTGTTGACTGCATAGTTCTTTACATATCCATGTGTATCAAGGAACACCATCGGATTCCATTCCGTAATTAAATCAACTGTCTGTTGTGTTTCCGGCTGCGATTGGGTAATGAAGTCGCGGTTTAAATCGACCCCTTCCCCGTTGAAACGTGTTGCATCAATGCGTCCATCCGGATTGGCTACCACATTGAAAACGAGGATATTGTTTTCAAGAATGGTTTTGGTCGTTTCATCATTTTGCGTAGCAAAGCGTTCAATCAACTGTAGCACTGCATCACTTCCGACGAACTCAGTTCCATGAATTGAACCGTTAATCATAATCGGTACTTTGAAGCTAGGGTTTTTTTGCACCCATTCCTGTGCTTTTTCAGGATTTTTAATCATTTGTTTTCGAAGTGCTTTATTCTTGCCGAATTCTCCACCTGACTTTGGATCAGTAATCGTCACCACGTACATTGGATGACCATCTGCTGATTCTCCCGTCACTTCGAGCTTCACACGATTTGATGATTCGATGATTTCTTGAAGTTTCGGTGCGATGTTGGAGAACTTGGTGAAATCATAGTTCTCGCTGTTAAACTTACTGCCTTCCTGTTCTTCTAGCGCATTTACATATGTGATTCTTGGTGATTCAGCAACTACCGATGACCATGGTGCAGTTGCGAGTAGGCTAACTGCTAATAATCCACTTACTGTTTTTCTCATTGATACTTTCCCCCACACTTATTATTTTGTATAAATATTAACTAATACTAATATTAATTAATATATCCATTAATATCCATAATTCAATTGGTCTAATGTTAGTTACATACCTGTAGGTAAATAGTTCATTATTTAATAATTAAAATAGGTATTTATCAGTTGATTAGATATACATCCTAGTAAATCGTTGTCATAAATGTATATTCACTGCATAAAAATTCTTTCACTTCTAAATATCACAACCTATTCCACCAAAGATTTTCTTTTTTAACTCCGCCTAACTTTTTATTTGAATTTCTAGTATCTTAAAGAGCCAGTACGGGATTATTAACTGACTCTTTTCACCATGATTGGAAAAAGCCACTCTAAGCAACTTGTCGTTGCTTAGAGTGGCTTTATTTTGATTTATCTAAGTTCTCTTCCAGCTTGATATCCCCGTCCGTCATTTTATACACTTTATCGCAGTAACTGATCAATCGCGTATCGTGTGTGACGACAATCGTGGTCGTGTTTTTGCTCTTTGTTTCTCTTTTCAAAAGTTCCATCACTTCATACGCACGGTCTGAATCAAGTGATGCCGTCGGTTCGTCAGCTAGAATAATCGATGGGTTACTGTAAAGAGCTTTTGCAATCGCGACTCGTTGACGTTCCCCACCTGATAGGTCTGCTGGGTACTTATCGAGAAGATCATTGATGCCCAGTCCCTCATATAGTTGCGTTAGTTCCGCTTTTGTCATATTGTCCTTTTTCACTTGATCAAGAAGTTTCATTTGATTACGAACCGTTAGAAACGGGACAAGATTGGATGCTTGTAGAATGAAGCCAATTTCTTGCAACCTGATCTTGGAGCGTTTTTTCTCGCTTAGCTCCGTAATATTTTGATTGTTGATGATGACTTCCCCGTCAGTCGGTGTTTGTAGGCCACCGGCTATCGTCAGGAATGTACTTTTACCTGAACCGGAGGGACCAATGACCGCGATCAATTCCCCTTTTTCCGCTTGAAAATGTGTTTCTTTCAGTGCGTCCACTTTTTTATGACCTGTGCCAAACGATTTTGTGACTTGATTTAATTCTAAAATAGCCATGACTTAACCCCCAATCGCTTTCAACGGATCGATTTTCACTATTGTCCAAACAGAGAACACA
>Ga0209013_10001421_pt1 | contig 22088 bp, 19 predicted proteins | sample Cruoilmetagenom2_FD_187291 | JGI IMG/M metagenome (GOLD analysis project Ga0209013, IMG submission 187291) | Oil polluted marine microbial communities from Coal Oil Point, Santa Barbara, California, USA - Sample 2 (SPAdes) (version 2) | ecosystem: Environmental > Aquatic > Marine > Oil seeps ... | reverse complement strand
ACGATACAGTTGTCGAAGTTTCCAAAAAGAAAATCAATGACAGCTATGCGATTACCTTTGATGTCAACAAAGGTGAAAAGATAAAGATCAAAAAGACTAGCTTTATCGGCGCAAAACAGATGGATAAAAAAGAGATAGAAAAAGATTTGGTCAATAAAGAGCCCGGCTTCTGGAGCTGGGTACCCTTCTTTGGAAAGAGCGATGCCAAAGTCGATCAGCTTCCTTATGATTCGATGAGAGCGCGTGAAGCTTATATGAAAGAGGGATATATTGATGCCAAAGTCAGTAAGCCTCTGATGCGTATCGATACAGCCTCCTACAATGCTGAAGTTGATTATATGGTCAAAGAGGGAAAACAGTTTCACGTAGGCAAAGTAACCGTGACTCAGAGTGTTCCAGGACTTAAAACGGCAGATTTAATAAGCGAATTGAAACTCAGAGAAGGCAAAGTCTTCAACATCAAAAAGATGAGATTGGATATGGCGTACCTCAAAGAGCAGGTAGGAAATCTCGGCTATGCTTACGCCAAAGTCAACCCAAATTTTCATAAAGATGAAGAAAAGGGTATGGTTGATCTCCAGTACCAGCTTACCCATGGCAAGAAAGTGATGATCAATGATGTCATTATCTCTGGAAACGATATTACCAAAGACAGGGTTATCCGAAGGTATATCTACCTGGCACCCGGTGACCTCTATAGCTATACGGATCTCAAAGACAGCAAGAGTGCCCTGGGGAGAACCGGTTTTTTTGAAAAAGTGGATATTAAACAGGAGCGAATCAGCGAGGAGAAGGTCAATCTGCTTGTCCAAGTCAAAGAGGCGCAGACGGGAAGTATCTCTGCGGGTGGTGGATATGGAAGTTATCAGGGGATAATGGTGAATGCAAATATCTCCAATAAAAATCTTTTTGGTACCGGACTGAGTGGCACCCTTGGGGTTGATTGGTCTCAGATCTCCAGAAGCGCCAATATATCTGTCACCAATCCAAGAGTTTGGGACAGCGAATACAGCCTGAGTTTCAGTCTCTTTACACGCTATTATGAATATATTGATTATACGACAGATCAAACCGGAGGAAGCATCATGGCCGGACGCAGATTTTTGCGACACCTTTACTTCTCGGGTGGGATGAGCTATATGGATAACTCTTCAGAGATCAATGACGATTCGATCTTTGATCCCAATGCGATTGAAAAATTACTTTATATCGATCAATATACGAAAACCTCAGGATTGCTGGGTATTAATTTTGATAATACAGATGACTTTTATACGCCCAGAGAAGGGTTTATTGCCGGTTTAAATCTTGAGTTTGCTTCTTTTGATGGCGAATTGACACCAGCTGATGAACTCTTCTATGACAGTTATTCGAATATGACAAAAATCTATGCGAGACTTGGTACCTATTATGGCTTGGAGGAGATCGTCGATTATGACTTGATTCTGCGTGCCAAGGCAAGAGCCACTTGGTTGGAGCATGGCGCCAACGAGAAAGTACCTACAGCAGAGAGGCTCTACATGGGGGGTGTTGGAAGTGTCAGAGGATACAGCCCTTATTCAATCTCTCCTTATATCACCTATGCAGATCCTCTTACCGGCCTTCCGGTTGAGAACAGGTTTGGTGGTGACAAAAGAGCTTCAGGGACGATCGAAGCAAGCATACCTCTCTCAGAAGCGGCAAAAATGCGTTTGACCTTTTTTGTTGATGCCGGATATATCAAAGCTGATGAAATCAAGGGGGCAGATTTTGTCAAGAATAATCTACAGAGAAACTCTGTCGGTGCGCAGATAGAGTGGCAATCACCTTTCGGAGCCATCAATCTGATTTATGGATACGCCCTGGATGATGTTATTGATGACGAGAAAGCACCCTTTGAATTTTCTATGGGAACCAAGTTTTAAAAAGCTTTAGGGCACTTTAAATTGCCACTTCGAATGCAGGGTCGGTTCACCGACCATCACTCCAGAATTTCAAAAACCAAAATTAAAAATTATATTTAGGCATTTTTGTGTTATCTTTAATGATAATGGCAAATGGATGAGGCTTTTCAAGTGTTTTGACCGACTCTTTGGCATGATAGAGGGATTGATCAGCCTTTATGGTAAGGGTTTGATTGGCATAGTGGAAGTCAATGCTCGCTTCATTGGCATTTTCATGCAGCAGAATAGTCAGGTTATAAATAAAACTGAGACATCTCATGGGCTGTTTTTCGGGAAGCAGCGATTTATAGGTTTGAAACAGTGATTTTTTCAACAGTGAACTGCCGGAGGAGCGAAGCAGCATAGAGATCAGGAGCATCTCTTTGTGGCTGAAGGCATAATTGAGTTCCTCCATGGCAATATAAAAAGCATGCTGGGGGGACTTATAGATAGTCAGGGTCTTACCGATATTAGAGAGTTTGAGTGCAGCATTTAATTCATCGTGATATTTTTGTGACAATCCAAATTTCTCATGACAGACACTGTAAAGCTCAGAGGCAATCTTGATACGGTGAGAAGCACTCGAGTCTTTGGCGGTGAGGTTATCAAAACGATCAAGGATACTTCTGATACTGGGATTGAGGCCTTTGGGAAATTGCAGCGTGTTGTGCCGCAGAAGATCCTTTAGAAAGAGGCCCTCTCTGACTCCGACACCACTGGTGATCACCTCCTTGGTGCCGGTCTGTTCAAGAATCTCCAAAAAGATCAGTGCTCCAACCCGTATGGTATCGAATCGCCCTTGCTTGAGATTGAACTTTTTTAATCCTTTGGCGCTGGAGAGGGTGATGGCTGTGAGATAATCGAACTCGTCTTCAAGGTTATAGCTGAAGGCATGGATTTTATCGAGAGGATAAGCTCTGTTTTTCATAATTCCCTTGCCCAGTGCTCTGGCAGTACCTCCTATGCCCACGGCGATGGAATCTCTAAAAGAAGCAGGCAGGCGCTTTAGTTCTCTCCTGATATAGTCCCGCGCCTCTTCGATAGGTGCTTTCCGATCAAAAAAAAGCTCCTTGATGCGGACAGTACCGACATTCAATGAGCAGGTTTCGATGATTTTTCCCTCGCGAATGAGTGCCATATCTGAAGATCCTCCACCGATATCAATGGTGATGGCATCCGTGACAGGGAGGAGATTTTTTGCGGCAATGGCACCCAGTTTTGCCTCTTCGTTTCCATCTATGATCTTGATGGACAGATGAAGATTTTTGCGTACCCATTGGACAAATTCCTGGCCATTCGGGGCATCTCTGAGTGCAGAGGTGGCAACGCAGAGTATTTTATGGACATGGTATTTTTTGATGGTCTGGATGAAAGACTCGAGGGCGAGATAAGCGCGTTCGATGCCGACAGGCTGTAGATTCCCATCCTTGGCGTAGGCGCCTTCTCCAATACGTACTTTGCTTTTTTGTTCGCAGATGAGATGAAAGCCAAAGCGACTGGTGCGTTCAAAAATAACAAGTCTGCCCGAGTTGGAACCTATATCGATGATTGCGGTTCGTTTGGCCATGAGGGACTCTTTTACTCCTCGTGCTGCAGCTGCTCAAACTTAAATCTAAGCTCTTCAGCATTCTCTACTGTATTGGGATCAGAGATAATACAGTCAACAGGGCAGACGGCGATGCAGGAGGGTTCATCATAGTGTCCTACGCACTCGGTACATCGATCAGCATCAATGATGTAGATCGGGTCATTCTCTTCGATTGCTCCATTGGGACACTCCTCGCGACATGCGTCACAGGCAATACATTCATCAGTTATTACAAGGGCCATATTTTCCTCGGCTAGTTTTAGATTTATGGTGTTATAACTTAACCAAGCTTATGCTTTATTTAAAAGTTTCTATTGTTTTTTCATATCTTGCAAAACGGGTACTTCGGTAGTGTCACCCTGGCAATGGTTCCCTGATGGTCGATTCTATTGAAGAGTTCTACTTCTGCATTCATGGCATCTGCCGCACTTTTGACTAGAAAAAGTCCCAGGCCGACACCATCCGAATCCTGAGTCCGAAGAAAAGGTGCGAAAAGATCTTTGCTTTCATCGATACCCTTGCCCTCATCGATGACTTCGATGACAAGATGTTCCTCTTTGAAATAGCTGTTGAGTTCAACATACTTCTCATTCGGAGTAAATTTGAGGGCGTTTTGGATGAAGTTTTGCAGGATTTGAGTCAAAAGCTGCGGCTGGATGCGCATCACACATTTTTCGGGCTGAAGCTCTACCTTAAAGTGCTGATGATTGGCATTAGCAAGAATTTTGTAGTCATTGGCTTTTCTCCTGAGAAAATCGATCACATCGATATCCTTGGGTGTTTCAAACTGTGCACCTTCTGCTCGTCCAAATTCGAGAATGGAGCTTACGATTTTATTCATCTCGTCGATGGAAGTGATATTTTGTTTGAGCGCTGCTTTGAGATCCTCTTCAGTGGTTTTTTGCTTGAGGAGTGTTACTTGTGTCTTGGTCTTCATCACTGCCAGCGGTGTTTTGAGCTCGTGCGCTGCACCGATAAAGAGCTCTTTTTTGTACTTGATGAAGTTCTGTATACGTGCGATCAGCGAATTGATAGATTCCGAAAGGGGTTCAAACTCACGGGGAAGGTCATCGGTTTTGATAGGCTCCATCATGGTCTCATTTCTTTTGGAGAGTTTTTCTGCCAGGATACGAATCGGACTGATGAGCATTCCCGAGAGAAAGTAGGCATAGAGGATGATCAGGCCCATCCCCAGAAGATTGATCAAAATAATGGCTTTGTAGAGATGCTGCTGCACGCGTTTTTGCTCGGTGACATTTGCGGAGATATTTAAGTAAGTCTGATTTGCAAAGTTATAAGGGAAAAGCAGTTCAATAAAGTACTCTTTTCCTCTTTTGAGGGTACGCATATGGGTTGATTTATAATGCGATTTGGGAAGATAGATGATATGGGCATTGATGTTGAGTGTTTTTTGGAGTATTTTGTGATTTTCCTCGATACCCTTTTTGACATCAGGATAAGTGGCAAAAAGATATTTTGCCTGCTTCATCAGTGAGGAACGAAGTTCGCTGTCCACACTGTATGTAATGTAGTTATAAAGTATCGCCGAAAAGAGGAGAAGCAGTGCCGCCATAGCGGCAGAGAGTTTTATAAGAAAGCTGGTTCTTATACTTTTTTGGGGAAGCAAAACCGATAACCTCTTCTGCGTACGGTTTCAATCGTCGTGATCTCGAGAGGTTTGTCCATCTTTTGCCTGATTTGGTTGATCGCAACTTCGATGACATTAGGGGTAACAAGTTCAGGCTCTTCCCAGATCGCATCGAGTAGCTGCTCTTTTGAAACGATTTGGTCTTTATGCATCGCCAGATGTGTCAGAACTTCAAAAGGTTTTCCCTTGAGTTCCACCTCTTTTCCGTCATAGAGTATTTTTTCTTCCTCGGGATTGATAATAAGATTATCGATTTCGATGATATTACTGCCGCCAAATCGAAGTTTGGCTTCGATGCGCACGACAAGAATTTCAAAATCAAAAGGTTTTTTGATGTAATCATCAGCACCGGCACGGAGTGCTTCTATCTCACTCTCTTTGTCGTCACGTGCTGAGAGAATGATGATCGATGTTTTGGGCGTTTTTGCCTTGATATCAGCGATCAAGTCTATACCGTTTCCATCAGGGAGCATCCAGTCAAGCAATACCAGATCATAATTTCGGATATCCAGATAGTATCGGCCGTCACTTAGATTTTCTGCCACATCGTTTTGATAACCGAACTCTTTGAGACCATCCGAGAGCGTTTTGCTTAGTGTCACTTCATCTTCGATGATTAATATTCTCATAAGTGAAAATCCTTCAATTTAAGATTTATTTAAAATTATAGCATAAATTTGGGAAAGATTAAAGTTTTTTTAAAAAAATTGAAATTGACAGAAAAAGTTATTGATTATTTATTTAAGACACCAGGTATGACTCAGTGCAACACTGCAGTTTTTAAGGATATCGGGTTTGGAGATTTTGAGCTTCAATTTTTCGATGACAGGGTAGGTTTCACTGATTTTCTCTTTGAGACCCAGAAGTGCCTCCTCCAGCAGGAGATAACGCTCTTTTTTGATCTGCTTTTCGATCATTTCAGCCAAGTCAGCATAGTTGATAAATGATTTTTGGCCATAGCTATAAACCGCTTCGAGATCGATAGAGACCCGCTGCTCCCGTTCGCGTTCAAAATCAAGCAGACCGATGATCGCATCGATTTGCAGCGATTCGATATGGATAGTCATACGACTTGACTCTCCTCTTTTTTGAAAAGTCTCACAATGTTGGGAATATGTTTATAAAAGATGATGATCGAGATGACCCAGATAGGAGAGTGTGAGTGAATCTCCGGTACATCCGGATAGATCAGATAGCTGGCGATGATGAAAGCAGCCAGTGCTATGAGAGAGGAGAGAGAAGAGATTTTGAGTCCTTTGCTCGCGATCCCCCAGACAGCGATAGCAGCCAGTGCGGCCATAGGCATCATTACAGCGAGTACCCCAAAACCTGTCGCGACACCTTTGCCTCCCTCAAACATTAAAAATGCAGAGAAACAGTGACCGATCACTGCTAATACGGCGATCGTCCAGAGTACGGAGTCGCTCGCACCCAGCATCATTGCAATCAGAAGGATAGCCACTCCCTTGAAGGCATCGAGAAAAAGTGTGATGGCACCCAGTTTTTTTGCCAGCCTGGGGTCCTGCTCTTTGATGACCCTGAGGACATTGGTCGCTCCGATATTGCCGCTGCCGGCCTCTTTAATATCAACTCCGGCGAACTGTTTTGCCAGAAGATAACCAAAGGGGATGCCCGCAATGAGGTAAGCTGCCAGATAGAGAAGTATATTTTGATTGAAAAAATCCATTTCTGTTCCATTCTATTGATATAGATGTGCAATTTTAACTGAATTTAGATAAAATAACCAGAATTTAGATGAAACCTGGATTATGCAATGGTAAACACTAGTTTGCAATTTCTATTGCATATTCCGAGTTAAAGAGGGATAGAGAAATGAGTATAGATTACAAAGCTGAAATCGAAAGAATGAAGCGTGAACTGGATGTGACGGTTGTCGCACATTTCTATCAACGAGATGAAGTTTTTGACATGGCAGATATCACAGGCGACAGCCTGGAGCTTGCCCGGCGCTGTCAGGCAGATAAAAATCCATGGGTTGTCTTTTGTGGTGTCGGTTTTATGGGGCAGAGTGTTAAAGTGATCGCACCTGAAAAACGCGTGCTGATGCCCAAAATCGCCTGTTGCGCTATGGCGCGAATGATCGATGGAAGTTATTTTGATGACAGTGTGAACTATATGGTGGAGCGCGGTATCGCCAAAGAGGATATCCTACCGATCACTTATATTAACTCTGACGCAACGGTCAAATCAAAGGTTGGAGAGATGGGTGGTATGGTATGCACCAGCTCCAATGCTTTCAAGATCATTGAAAAAGGATTAGAAAGCGGTAAAAAAATCCTCTTTGTTCCCGATCGCTGCCTGGGGCAGAATTTCGCGATACAGATGGGTCTCAAGTCTTGCGTCATAGGAGAAGGGGAGTGTGATCCCAAAGAGGCGGATGTGATCTGTTTCAATGGATTTTGTTCAGTACACCAGCTTTTTACTCTGGATGATATCGAATTTTATCGTAACAAATATCCGGGCATCAAGATCGCGGTTCATCCGGAGTGTGATCCCAAGATTGTTCTCGCAGCTGATTTCGCCGGCTCTACTTCCCAACTGATCAAGTATGTCAGTGAACTGGACCCGGAAGAGAAAGTAGCAGTAGGGACAGAGTACAATCTCGTGAATCGAATGCGCAAGAAAAATACCTATGTTCTCTCCTCGACCAAGCCGGAGTGTCCGACGATGAATGAAACGACACTCGAAGATCTTTATCTCACGCTGAAATCCATCGAGGATAATCAGCCTATCAATGAGATAGTGGTTGACGAGCATACTGCCAAGTGGGCCAATATTGCCCTTCAGCGAATGCTGGAAATCAAATAGAGAGTATAGAGATGAAAAAAGAGAAATTTTTAGAAGCGTTAGTAGCAGAGGATGTGGGGAGAGGGGATCTCTTCTCCCGTGTCAGCGTACATAAGCAGATTCGCGCCTATGTCATTGCCAAAAGTGATGGCGTTTTCAGCGGCAAAGAGTATGTTGAAGTGTTGGCGCAGATGTATGGGCTGACATGTGACTGGGCCTACAACGATGGTGACCGATTTCTCAAAGGTGATAAACTGCTTTGGATCTTTGGTGACAATAAAACCATGCTCTCTCTGGAGCGTTCCATCCTGGATATTCTGTTGCATGCCAGTTCGATCGCAACATTGACGGAACGCTATGTCAAGGCATTGGAGGGGAGCGGTGTCAAACTGCTCGATACCCGAAAGACGCGACCGCTATTGAGAGAGTTTGAAAAGTATGCGGTACGTTGTGGCGGTGGGGTCAACCATCGTATGGGACTGGATGACTGCCTCATGCTCAAAGATACGCATCTGCAAACCATTGATGACCTTCAGGGCTTCATGGATGAGGTGAGGCGCACAATTCCTTTTACCTCCAAGGTAGAAATAGAGTGTGAAACTTTTGAGATGGTTCAGCAGGCGATGGAGGTGGGTGCAGATATTGTCATGTGTGACAATATGGCACTGGAAAATATTCGCGAAGTAGTGGAATATCGTAATGAAAACTATCCTCATATTCTCCTTGAGGCAAGCGGCAATGTAACGCTTGAGACGATTGGGGAGTTGGCGAAAACGGGTGTGGATGCGATCTCCTCAGGCAGCATCATCCATCAGGCGAACTGGATCGATCTCTCCATGAAAGTGGAGGAGAAGAGGGTGGTGCAAAGAAACCCGAATCGTCGCGTAAAGCAATAGATGCACCAGCAAGACCTGAAAGCGATTATCGATCGCTACCGTACAGTAACAGTACTCTCTCACATTAATCCTGATGCAGATGCGATCGGAACATCTTTGGGAATCTATGCGCTTTTGAAGGCGTATGGCAAGCAGGTGGAGATTGCAAACTATTCGATTGCCCTGCCGCAGCATCTTGATTTTCTGCCAAATTTTTCTAAAATCAAATACAAGATAGACTATGCAGAGAGTTTGATCATCGCCTGTGACTGTGGTAGTATCGATCGCCTGGGTTTTGATCTGGAAGGTCGTGAAATCGTCAATATCGATCACCATCAGACCAATCAAAACTATGGAACGCTCAATCTGGTAGATCCGCTGCTCACTGCGAGTTCACATGTTGCCTATAATGTGTTGGAGGATAAGTTTCCTGTCACGGCAGAGGTTGCAACCTGTTTTTATACCGCACTTCTCTCAGATACCCGTTATTTTACGACCAACAATGTCGATGAAGAGGTTTTTGCTTTTGCTGTAGAGTTAATGGCGCGTGGAGCAGAGCACAAACAAGTCACTTTCAATCTGACACAGCGACGTTCACTCGCCTCCCTGAGAATGCTTGGAAAAGTATTGGGTACAGTCACTCTGCACCGTGATGCAACTGTAGCCTCCATGAAGGCAGAACAAGATATGTTCGCTGCCACGGGAGCCAAAATGAGTGATATAGAAGGTGTTGTCGACTATGCTCGTTCTTTGGTGACGGTTGAGATAGGCATATTATTAGTACAGCAGGAGTCGCATATCAAAGTGTCACTCAGGAGTAAAAGTCAGGATATCTCTTCTCTGGCCAAATATTTTGGCGGGGGCGGACATAAAAATGCCTGCGGATTTACCTTGGAGTCTGGGAATATTGAAGAGATTTTGGATAAAATTCTAAGAAAAATTGATCAACTATAAGAAAAAGCAGGAGAAAATACGATGAGAAGAAGAGGAAGAAGAGGTAGTAAAATTGGATGGATCATTCTTTTGGTCTTGATATTGGGCGGCGGCATAGCTGCTGCCATCTATCTCTATACCGCAGAAGACTTTGAGCGTGTACCCCCTACTATTGAAGCACCAGAACACACCTACTGGAACGCCAAAGACCCGTTGAAGATCAAAATTTCAGATAATTTTGGCTTGAAAAGCTACCAAGTGACCTTGAGTGACGGCAAGAAAGAAATACCCGTTGTTGTTGCAGATCATCTGGGGGGAGTCAAGGAGGAAGTCGTATCCGTGAAATATTCTCAGGGCAAGCTTGACCGCAAAGCGAAAGTCCTGACCTTGAAGATTCAGGCGACGGATGCGAGTAAATGGAACTACCTTATGGGGAACAGTATCGAAAAAGTGATTGAGTTCAAGATCGATTATCGGCGTCCCAATGTCAATATCCTCTCCAATTCGTACAGTATTACGCAGGGGGGAAGTGCCCTGGTAATTTTCCAAGCTTCTGATGATGATGCCTTGGACAAACTCTATGTTCAAGCCGGAGGCAACAAGTTTAAGGCACAGCCCTATAAAGAGGAGGGGTATTATGCTGCTTTGATCGCCTGGCCATTTACTCAGGAGAGTTTTCAAGCCAGGGTTGTTGCTCGAGACAAAGCAGGCAATGAGCGAAAAGCAGAAGTACCTTTCTATTTGAAAAATAAAAATTATCGTGTTTCCAAGCTCAAGGCTTCCAACAAGTTTATTGATGGAAAAATTACGGATTTGGCAGAGCAGGACCCGAAATATATGAAAGAAGATAGACTCGAAAGGTTTAAGTCTGTCAATGAAACGATGCGTCTTGATGACGAAAATCTCATCCATAAGTATGCCTCAAAGGTTTCTGATGAGGTACTCGACAGTTGGAAAATCAAGAGATTTTATCCGTTGAAAAATGGACAGAAGGTAGCCAGTTTTGGAGATCATCGATATTATTATACGACAGATAAAAATAAAATAGTCTCCGAATCTTATCACCTTGGATATGATATGGCAAGTACACAGATGGCACCGATCACTGCATCCAATGGCGGTGTCGTTGTATTCTCGGATTACAATGGTATCTATGGCAATATGCCAATGATCGATCATGGCTTGGGACTCTATACACTCTATGGCCACTGTTCGACACTGAAAGTCAAAGAGGGTGATGAGGTGCAGGTCGGTCAAATGATTGCCAAAACAGGTACAACCGGTTTGGCGATGGGAGATCATCTGCACTTCGGTATTCTGGTGCAGGGTATTGAAGTCAGGCCGGTAGAGTGGCTGGACAAGAAATGGATCAAAGACAATATAGAAAAGATATTCAAGGATGCTGACAAAATCATTTACAATGTTAACGACAGTAACACAACAGGGAAGTAGTACGCAATAAAATATTCATATTTTGTAATCTGAAGATTTTATGGTACAATAAACAATTAAATGTGTACTTTGGACAAGTATTGAAAGAGTATGAGGAGAGGAAGATGAAACAGAGAACCATAGCGCAATCTGTTGAAGTGATCGGAATCGGTTTGCATAAAGGTGAACCGATCAAACTTCGACTCGAACCACTAAACGAAGATGCAGGGATTGTTTTCTACCGGGAGGATTTGGCGATGAGTGTACCTCTCTCGCCGGACAATGTTGTCAATACGCAAATGGCAACCGTGATTGGAAGCGAAAAGGGATCAATTTCAACTATAGAGCATTTTCTTTCTGCTGTTTATGCTTATGGCATCGATAATCTGCGTGTGATCCTTGACGGCAGCGAGATGCCTGTAATGGATGGAAGCGCTATCTCTTTTTGCCTTCTTCTTGATGAGGCGGGTATCGAAGAGCAGGAGCGGAGCAAGCAGGTCATCTGCATCAAAAAGGAAGTGGAGGTGAGGGACGGAGAGAAGTTTGTAAGACTCTCTCCATCCCAAAGCACAACTTTTGATTTTGAGATCGATTTTGAACATCCTGTTATCGGCCAGCAAAAAGGACGATTTGAATTCAGTACAACAGGGTTTGTTAATGAGATTGCGCGTGCAAGAACATTTGGTTTTGCTAAAGATATTCAGTATCTTCAGAGCCAAAACCTTGCACTGGGAGCAACTCTGCAAAATGCGATCGGCCTGGATGACCACAGGATTCTCAATCCGGAAGGATTGAGATTTGAAAATGAATTTGTCCGCCACAAAATCCTCGATGCGATGGGGGATATGATGGTATCGGGCTATAATATTTTGGGAAGCTACACAGCTTTTGCAGGAAGTCATAAGCTTAACTATAAATTGACATCCGCACTCCTTTCTGATAGCCGCAACTATGAGATGGCAGCGATAGAATCACTGCAGAGTAGAGAATTTGCAAAAAGTTTCGCCTGAATACACCCTCCTTATACTCTCCCTCTCTTCTCCCCTTTTATTGGGAGTTTACCGAGACACCGCGTTAATAGAGAAGATAGAGAGTGGGGAAAAAACATCCGAAGTACTTCTCCCCCTGATCACTGGAGTGATGGATCGCTATCCGCTATCGCGCATAATTTATACCAGAGGACCAGGAAGTTATATGGCGGTCAAATTGACTTATATTATTCTCAAGACAATAGAAATTATTAAAAAAATTCCCTTTGAAGGATGCAGTGCTTTTGCCCTCAATGGAAATAAGCCTGTCAAGGCAATGGGAAATCTCTATTTCGTCAAAGAAAAAGAAACTATAATAACACAAAAATTTGATCAAGCGATTCCTCAGGAGTTTTCGTTGCCTTCTTCTCTGGAAACTTTGGCAATCGATAAGGCATCGACACCAAATTATGTACTGCCGGCTGTTTAGTCTGGACAAAATGAAGAAGGGGAAGCAGTGTTTATAAGCGTACCGGCTACCAGTGCCAATCTGGGACCAGGATTTGACACTCTTGGATTGGCTATTGATCTGCGTAATGAAATAGTCATTAAGCCTTCACAGTTCCTAAGTGTTTCGACCAAGGGAGAGGGTGCAGACAACCAAAGAATCAAAAAAAATACGCTTTTTCTCAATATATTTAATGAAAACTATAAACGACTGGCTAAAAAAGATCCAATTTTTCGTTTTGAATTTACCAATCGCATCCCTATATCCAGAGGCTTGGGAAGTTCTTCAGCAGTCATCGTCGGTTCGATTACGGCAGCATATACAGCGGCAGGTGTCAAATATAACAAACGCGAAATTCTTAACCGAGCGCTGCGCTATGAGCGACATCCTGACAATATTACCCCGGCGGTCATGGGCGGATTTAATGTTGCCTGCGTTGAGGGAGATCGTGTTTATAGCAAAAAAAGACGGCTCCCAGATTACCTTCGTGCCGTTTTGGTAGTCCCCAACAGGACGATTTCGACAGCACGGTCACGTACTGTCCTCCCCAAGGTATACAAGAAAGAGGAGACAGTTTATTCTCTCTCCCGTGCAGCCTTTATGACGGGGCTTTTTATGACTGAATCCTGGGATTTGCTGCGTATTGCATCGAAAGACAAGTTACATCAAAATCGACGTATGAAGATGATGCCGGAACTCTTTGATGTCCAGCGCATTGCATTGAAGCATGGTGCCTTAATGAGTACGCTTTCAGGCAGTGGGTCGACATTTTTTACCCTTTGTTATGCTGATGATGCTCAGAGGATTGCAGATGTATTGCAAAAGCAATTTCCCCAATTCAGGGTTTTCAACAAGGCGCTTGATAATTATGGCGCAACAGCGAAGAGTTAAACTCTTTTTGGGTATAATGGCGTGAAAATAAGCAAACCAATACGCATGTGTCTTTCATGCAGAAAGAGAAATACACAAAGCTCGATGGTCAGACTGCAGCAAGTTGTCAATCAAATCATCGCATATCAGGGGCGGGGACGAAGTTTTTATCTTTGTCATGACTGCATCAACACTCAGAAAAAGACAAAAGGTTTAGCGAAGCGTTTTAAACAAAATGAAGAACGGTTTACTAAGTTTTTAAAGGAGTTAATCAAGCATGGATAAAGTTAGAATCCAGGAAATCGCAGACGAAGCAGGCCTCTCTAATGGTGAATTGTTGGAGAAAGCCAAAGAGCTGGGGTACAATGTGAAGGCTGCGAACAGTTCTATTAATATGGAAGAGGCGGGGATACTTGTCGATTATGCCATTAGCGGAACGTTGCCAAAAGGCTTCAAGAAGCCTGCTCCAAAATCAAAAATTACGATGGTTAAAAAGAAAACAGCGGATACCTCTGAAGCATCTCAGGCAGAAGAGGCCTCGGATAGTGAAAGCACTACTGAAGAAGCTGAAGGCATCATAGAGAAAGAACCTGAAGCAAAAGAGGAAGAAGCACCCAAAGTAAAAGAAAAAGTTAAAACAAAGAGTGCTGCTTCATCAAGCGGTATTCAAAAGAGTGCCAAAAAGAGCGCAGAGCCTAAAGCGGCAGAGAATAAAACTGTTGAACCTCAAGCAGAGACTGCAGGGAGTGCCAAAGAAGAGAAAAAAACACCGAAGAAAAAATCACTCTCCCGAGGCGGTATTACGATCGTTAGAAAAGCGAAGCGGGCACCGGCCAAAAAGAAAATCAGTATGGCAGATACAATGCCTGCCGCCCCTAAAAAGAAAAAAGTAAGAAGAGCTGCCGAGGCTAAAGAGAGTGGCGAAAGACTTGATATTATGGTTGGCGGAAATTTTGGCGGCAGTGATGAAATATATGATGAAGCAGAAGTAGTACTCCTGGACTTTAGTGATAAGAATATCTATGAAGAGATGAAGCGTCAGGATGAGCGGCGCAAAGCAGAGCAAAAGAAGAGAGGCCCGCAGGCAAATACTTTCCGACCACAGCAGAGACGTTCGATTCGTCGAGGCGGAGGAAAAAGAAAAAGATACAACAGACATGAAGAAGAAGGTGAGAAAATCACTGTGATTGAGATTCCCGAAAATGTAAGAGTCTATGAGTTTGCTGAAAAAGTCGGTAAAAGTGTAGGTGAAGTCGTCAAAGTTCTCTTTACCCTGGGTACGATGGTGACCAAAAATGATTTCCTTGATAAAGACGCGATAGAGATACTCTCTGAAGAGTTTGAAGTAGAGGTGACGACGATTAACCCTCTCGACGCACTTGATTATTCAGCCGCCTATGATGATATCGAAGATAGCAATTTACAGGAGAGACCTCCGGTTATCACTATTATGGGACATGTTGATCATGGTAAAACGTCATTGCTTGACAAGATTCGCTCGGCAAAAGTGGCAGAGAGAGAGGCAGGTGGAATTACACAGCATGTCGGTGCCTATCAGGTAGAAAAAAATGGCAAGAAGATCACTTTTGTAGATACACCGGGCCACGAAGCCTTTACTGAAATGCGTTCTCGTGGTGCGCAGGCGACTGATGTCGTTATTGTCGTTGTTGCGGCAGATGATGGTGTCAAGCCTCAAACGCGTGAAGCAATTTCACATGCCAAAGCCGCCGGTGTTCCCACGATTATTGCGATCAACAAGATTGACAAACCAAGCGCCAATCCTGAGATGGTCAAATCTCAATTGGCAGAGATGGATGTGCTGGCAGTTGACTGGGGTGGAGAGTATGAGTTTGTCAATGTCTCCGCGCACAGCGGGGAGGGAATAGACGAGCTCCTCGATGTGATCTTGCTGCAAGCTGAAATGATGGAGCTTCAAGCTGATCCTGCGCGAGAGGCTAAGGCGATCGTTGTAGAGAGTTCATTGGAAAAAGGATTCGGTCCGGTTGCCAATGTCATTGTCAAAAATGGTACCCTTCGTGTGGGTGACAATGTAATCGTTGGAAATACTTATGGCCGCGTGAGAACGATGCGAAGTGATGATGGGGCAACATTGAAAGAGATCGGGCCAGGGACACCGGCTGCGATCATCGGACTCAATGATGTTCCCGGAGCAGGAGATGTGCTTGTGGCTATGGAGAGTGAACGCGATGTCAGGGAGTTGGCAGGAAAGCGTGCAGAGTATGCCCGGGCAAAACAGCTCTCCAAGAGTACCAAAGCGACACTTGATGATCTCTCTGCACTGATTGCGGAGGGACAGCTCAAGTCACTGCCTGTGATCATCAAAGCAGATGTACAGGGCTCTCTCGAGGCGATCAAGGGAAGTTTGGAAAAACTGAAAAATGAAGAGGTCAAGGTTAATGTCATTCATGAAGGTGTCGGCGGTGTTACAGAGAGCGATGTCACATTGGCTGATGCCAGTGAAAATTCAGTCATTCTTGGATTTAATGTCAGACCTACAGGTGATGTCAAGAAAAAAGCAAAAACACTGGGTGTAGAGATTAAATCTTACTCTATTATCTATGATTTGCTTGATGATGTCAAGGCGTTACTTGGTGGCATGATGAGTCCGGTAGTGAGTGAAGAGATCACTGGACAGGCAGAGGTTCGTGAAACCTTCGTCGTAGCCAAAGTCGGAACGATTGCCGGATCGAAAGTGACCGAAGGGGTGATCACGAGAGGCAGCAAAGCGCGTTTGATCCGTGATGGTGTCGTGATCTATACCAGCAGCATCTCCTCATTGAAACGCTTCACCGAAGATGCCAGAGAGGTCAAAAGTGGTTTCGAGTGCGGTATTATGCTTGAAAATTATAATGATATCAAGGCGGGTGATATTTTTGAAACCTTCAAAGATGTGGAGGAGCAGGTCACGCTATGACACAAGAGGAGATCAAGCGACATCGTGTAGAGTCGGTACTCAAGGAGATTATCCCTGAAGCATTGGGTACGCTCGATGATAGTCGGATCAACTCTCTGTTGGTTACGGATGTGGTTTGCTCCAAAGGCCGCAGTGATGCCAAAGTTTACTTGGAACCCTCTTTTTTAGATGAAAAAGAGCAGAGTGAAGCACTCAAGCAACTTCGCAGTGTAGCCGGTTATATCCAAAACCAGTGCAAACAGACAGAGGGATGGTTCAAGGCTCCACGAATGACATTTGAATTTGACCATCAGCTTGAAAAAATCAGTCGGATGGAAGAACTTTTCAAACAAATAGAGCGCAAGGGGGACAAGGCAGATGAATCTTGACAGTGAAATCGAAAAGATTGTTAAATCCAGCGGTGCTTTGCTTTATGATACAGAAGTAACACAAGAGGGAGAAGAGACGATCTTTCGTGTCTCGATCACCAAAGAAGGCGGTGTGACTCTGGATCTTTGTGCTGATATCTCTTATACTCTTTCCCCTTTTTTAGATGTGCATCCTCCGATGAGTTCCCCCTACAGATTGGAAGTCAGTTCGCCTGGTATTGAAAGAAAATTACGCAAACCAGCTCACTTTCAAGGTGCCATAGGAGAGAAAGTAAAACTCAAAGTTCCGGGCCAGGATAGACTCAAAGGCATCCTCAAGAGTGTAGACGAGAAAGGGATCATAGTGGAGACTAAACATGGGGAAGAGTCTTATGCTTACGGCGAAATTAACACGGCCAAAACCTATTTTGACTGGATTAAATAGTAGCGGGACTTTTTTAGCATTATTAAGTTAAGAAATTTTTGTACGTTGAAGGGGATGGGACTAAAGTCCCGCCATCGAGAAAAGATTTTCCCTTAGCTTAATGGTATTGAAGGTACCCACAAATAAAAGGTAGAAGCGATGGAGGCAGATAAACTTTGTATGCAGCTTGCCCTTCAAAGAGCTTGGGAATACCAGGGATTGACTTATCCCAACCCGGCAGTAGGTTCGGTTGTAACGCATAAGGGAAAGATCGTAGCGATCGAAGCTCATCAAAAATCGGGCAGTTCCCATGCGGAAGTTTTGGCACTTCTCTCTGCTTATGTAAACCTCTCCGGAAATGCAATTGATTTTGATCGTTTTGATGCTCGCAGGGCACATGACTTTTTACTCCAACTCCCTCCCTATTTTTTCCGAGACTGTACGATTTATGTCACATTGGAACCGTGCAGTCATGACGGAAAAACACCTTCCTGCGCTTCACTGCTCTCAAAATTGAAGCTGAAAAGGGCAGTGATAGCCATAATAGATCCAATCTCCTCTCATAGCGGCGGTACTGCACTATTGGAAATATCCGGTGTCAAAGTAGAGATTGGCATAGAAGCAGAAGCGGCGAATAGTCTCATCGAGCCTTTTCTTATCTGGCAATACCGAGCCTTCGTCCTTTTTAAGTTGGCACAAACTTCCAACGGAAAGATAGGAGGAGGATACCTGAGCTCACCCGCATCATTGACGCATGTGCATCAGCTGCGTGAAGTGTGTGACAGGCTGTTGATCGGGGGAAATACGGTACGGATAGATCGCCCGACACTTGATTGCCGCTTTACAGGAGGCACAGCGCCCGACATTACTATTTACTCCGAGGACAGACAATTTGATCAGACTATTCCTCTCTACAATGTAGAGGGGCGGGAAGTTTCGATCAGTAGTGATTTGAATTTCCTGAAAAAGCCCTCTTTTGTTTTGGTAGAAGGAGGGGAAGGGATGCTGCGGGCACTCTCTGAGCAGATTGACTGGTATCTTTTTTATCAAACGCCTAAGCTCTCTTCGCATAATTTAACCTATAATATCGACAAAGATTTAACCTTTTTGCATAGTGAAAAAAAAGGAATTGATATGATGATATGGAGCAAAGAGAGAGATGGATAAAGAGCAAAAGCAGGAAAAGCAGGAAAAAATCGTAGGGATGTTTGATGAGATTGCCTCAACTTATGATTTGGCAAACAGAGTATTGAGTTTCGGTATAGATAAGCAATGGCGAAGAAAAGGCTGTGATAAAGCCTATAGTCTGCTGGGGAAAAAAGAATTGACACAGATCACAGATGTCGCCTGCGGTACAGGAGACCTGCTGCTCTATTGGCGTGAAAGAGCCAAAAAACATAGCATTGAGGTCAAGAAATATGTAGGTGTCGATCCTTCCGCAGGAATGCTGAAAGTAGCAGAAGAGAAAGTGGATTTTGCTGACTTTCTCGAAGGAAAAGCGCAAGAGCTTCCCGTAGAAGATGAGGGAACCGATATTATCTCGATCTCTTATGGTATCCGCAATGTTGTCGATAGGGTAGAGGCACTGCGGGAGTTTTACCGCGCGTTGAAGCCTGGCGGAATGGTTGTGATCCTGGAATTCACAAAGCAGGAGAAGGATGGAGTAACGGCAAAAATGGTTGATCTCTACATGAAAAATATTCTTCCGGCAATCGGTGGGCTGGTTTCCAAAAACTATGCAGCTTATAAATACCTGCCTGATTCCATCGAAGAGTTTCTGACGACAGAGATGCTTGAAGAGGAGTTGAGGAGTGCCGGGTTTGAGATGAAATACAGTCAATCTTTTTCGATGGGCATCTCGACATTACTCGTAGCCCAGAAAAAAATAGTGTAGGGTGAGTAATACGAATCAAATATAAAACATTTAAAGGTGCGTGTTGCGCACCCTACAGGATATCTTATGTCTAATATGATGACCGTCTCTTCTCTCAACACAAAGATCAAATCACTGCTTGAAGTAACTTTCATGCATATCAAAGTTGAGGGTGAGATTGCTTCGGTGACATACCATCAGGCAAGCGGACATATTTATTTTTCACTCAAAGATGATCAAAGTGCGATCAAGTGTGTGATGTTTCGCTCCAATGCGCAAAAGCTGAAATTCAGATTGGAAAAAGGTGAGCATATTGTTGTAGAGGGCTCTGTAGGTGTCTATACGCCGCGGGGCGAGTATCAATTTTATGCTGTTCACGTTGAACCTTTCGGGAGGGGAGCGTTGGCACTTGCTTATGAGCAGCTCAAAGAGAAGCTTAAACAGAAAGGCTATTTTGATAAAGAGCACAAAAAACCCATTCCAAAAATTATCCAGACATTGGTACTGGTGACAGCAAAAGAGAGTGCTGCACTGCATGATATGCTCAAAATCATCGAGAAGCGCTGGCCGCTGGTTTCGGTAAGGATCATCGATACGCTGGTACAGGGAGAAAGGGCTCCCGGAGAGATCGCGCGGGCTTTGGAGTATGCAGATAACCTGAATGCAGATGTGATCGTGACGGGACGAGGGGGAGGAAGTACGGAGGATCTCTGGGCATTTAATGAAGAGATCGTTGCCGATGCCCTTTATCGACTGAAGACTCCTGTAGTGAGTGCAGTGGGACACGAAGTGGATACCCTGATCAGTGACTTTGTTTCTGATCTGCGTGCACCGACACCGAGCGCGGCGATAGAGATGATCCTTCCTGACAAACAGGAGATGCTCTGCACACTGGATGAGTATCAGCAGCGTTTCAGAGAGAGAATCGCCCAAACAATTTTCCATAAAGAGCAGAGAGTCAAAGAGAGAGAAGAGGTGTTGCGACGATTTTCTATTACTGCACGATTGATACAGACTTTTGATGAATTTTCCCGCCTGAAGGAGGAGTACAGGAGTGTGATAACCTATAAAGTGGCACAATATACTGCTTTGCTTTCCCCTCTTGTCGGCAGGCTGCAGCAACAGACTCTTTTTATTTTAGAACAAAAAAGGCATCAGGAGAAGGTAATACAAGAGCAATATTTTTCTAGTAACCCCAGAAACCGGGTCAAAGAAGGCTGGGCAAAAGTGACGATTGACGGCAAAAGTGTCTCCCTGGATGCCATCGAACCGGAGATGCTCTTTGCAGTCGAAAATGCGGATATGAAAATTGAGGCAATCTGTACAGATAAGCGAAATTACTAGAGTTGTGTATATAGGGAGATTCGACTTTTGGTCGAATATCAGCGACTGAAGTCGCTGCCCTGAAAATGGTGTTTGAGGCACCCTTAATTCTAACTAGGTACAATAAAGCATTGTATTTTTATTCAAGGAGTCTGGATGAATCCAATGTCTACGACAATCCCACTTGGAATTGTAATAATTATACTATTGGTACTTGCCCTGTTTTTTTATGCCTACAAGAAGTTTCAATTGAAAAATGCAAAATATTCAAGATTTTTAACGAACAATGGTACAACATCAAAGATAAAAAAGAACTCGGAAATTTACAAAGAAGGCATTTTGATCATTGCGGATTCAGGAGATATTCTTTTTTCCAATAAATCAAGTGCTGAGATGTTGGGACTCAAACAAAATTTTGATGCGGAGGCCTTGGGCAGCGCCATTGTGCTGGAAATTTCAAAAGGCAAGCAGATCAATCTATATGATTTTCTAAAAATATATCAAAATCAAGTTAATGATCAAAAAGAATTCACCGTTAGTGCCACACTTGTGAAGCCAGAAAGGAAAGTACCGATAAGGATATTTTTGGGATCGAATCATCATCCGATACCATGTTATATTGTTGCCATGAGTGATTTGAGTACAGAGTTGGAAATTTCCACTTTCCGTCATAAAGATATGCTGACGAAACTTCCCAATCAAAACAGGGCAGTTTATGATATAGGGATGTCGATGAGCAAAATGTATGCACAAGAGAGGCATTTTGCCCTAATATTGATATCGCTTGATGACTTTACTGAACTTAGGGCGATGCTGGGATATCAAGAGACAGATAATCTTATCAGTAGAATTTCTGAGCATCTTCAATATATTGCTCATAGGATGGATAGTAAAATTTATCATATGATGCGCAATAACTTTCTTCTGGAGGTTCTGGATATCGATACAGGTGAAGAGGCCAGGGGGCTTGTCAATAAGATTGAAAATAGCTTGAGGGAGCTGTTTGAGTACTCTGACAGCAGGATGCCTTTGACTTTTTCAACAGGTATAAGTTTTTTCCCAAAAAGTGGAGCCAATGTGGATATTTTGATAGATAGTGCCTACAAGGCTCTATCCGAAGCCAAGAAACAAGGTAATGGATATACGGTTGTAGATGATAAAGGCCGCTTTTTCAAAGATAAGCAGTATGAAGCTGCGCTCTACAGTGAGATGCGAGATGCCCTAAAGAACGGTGAGTTTGAACTCTATTATCAGCCACTTATTGCTATGAAAAATGATCTAATCTGGGGGGCAGAAGCGCTGATTCGGTGGAAGCACCCTACAAGAGGAATGGTTTCACCGGTAGAATTTATTCCTATTGCAGAAAGAAGCGGTTTGATTGTCGAGATAGGAAAGTTTGTGATCGATGAAGCAATCAAGCAGCAGAAAAAATGGGAAATATTTAAATTCAATAAACTGCAAGTCTCCATTAATCTCTCTATCCGTGAAATTGAGACAGGTAATGTCGTAGATTTTATTGCCAAGACACTTACCAGGCATCAAATTTCTCCTGCTCTTGTCAAGTTTGAAATCACAGAAAATGCTGCAATGACCGATCCCGAAGCTACCATGAGAGAATTTGAAGTATTAAAGAAG